>JAEEGL013894628.1_pt1 | contig 56380 bp, 49 predicted proteins | sample 9134231 | NCBI WGS metagenome assembly JAEEGL01 (sample SAMN16246548, study PRJNA631951) | gut metagenome | biome: gut microbiome; feature: rumen; material: fiber-attached | host: Bos | place: Iran: Karaj | collected 2018-10
AAAATACATTTTAGCTATGGTTAGAGCTGATAGAGAAGTAAATGTAATTAAATTAGTAAATGAATCTAATTCAAATGAAAACTACTTAAGATTAGCTACAGATGAAGAAATAGCTTCAATTGGTTTAGTAAAAGGATTTATTGGACCAGTAGATGCTAAAAACGTAGATGTCTATGTGGATTTAGAATTAGAAAACCATAATGGATTCTTAGTTGGTGCAAACGAAAAGGATTACCACCTAAAGAATGTTAAATTTGGTAGAGACTTTACTGGTAAGCTTTGTGATTTAAAGACAGTAGCTCAAGGTGATTTATGTCCATGCTGCGGTAAGCCAATGTCAATTGAACGTGGTATTGAGGTTGGTCAAATATTTAAGCTACAAACAAAGTATTCTGAACCAATGAAGTGTACTTATGTAGATGAAAAGGGACAAAATGTTCCAATGGTAATGGGTTGTTATGGTATTGGTGTAACAAGAACATTACAGTCTATCGTTGAACAATTCCATGATGAAGCTGGTATTAAGTGGCCACTTAATGTAGCTCCATATCATGCAGTAGTAGTACCTATTAACGCAAAAGATGATATTCAAATGGGCTTAGCTAATACAATTTATGAATCTTTAAAGGCTAATGGTGTAGAAGTAGTTTTAGATGATAGAGATGAAAGACCTGGCTTTAAATTTAAGGATTGGGAATTAATTGGTTTACCATTTATGATTATCTGTGGTAAAAGAGCTGCTGAAGGTATCGTTGAATTTAAGGATAGAAAGACATTAGAAAAGAAGGAATTAACAATTGCTGAGGCATTAAATTTAATCCTTGATGCAATTGAAGCTGAAAAGAAATTTAATGATTCTTTTTAATTAAAATTGGATAATTTTATACATAAAGCTACATATCAATGACGTAAGCTATAGATATGTAGTTTTTTTATTAATATTATGTACAAAGTTATAACTTTATTTTCTAATTGAAAAATGTTATAAAATTTTTTTTACAAACATACCTAACTTAAAAATTTGAAAGGAGATAATATGATTACTACTTTTGATCAAAAGCTTGCTGAACTTTTGAATGGCTGGAATATTAATGGTTGGCCAGTTGGTAATCTTGCTCTTGTTTTTATCGCCTTATTATTATCTATGTTTTTTTGTGGATTAATTGGCGTAGAAAGAGAAAAGAAGGGCAGAAGTGCAGGCTTAAGAACTCACCTTCTTGTAGGTGTGGGTTCTTGTGTTATAATGATCATTTCAATATATGGTTTTCCAGCATCAGCTAATGAAAAACGTGATGTAGCTCGTCTTGCAGCTCAAGTAATTACAGGTGTCGGTTTCCTTGGCGCTGGTGCTATAATGCATAGCAACTCAGGAATTAAGGGTTTAACTACTGCTGGTACAATTTGGGTTGTTATGGCGATTGGTATTGCGTGTGGTTCATTTAATTTTATTTTAGCTGGTTTAGCTACAATAATCGTTATGATTATACTAGTTTCAGTTAGAAAATTTGAAGTAAGAATTAGTGGTAAAAAGCCATACATTTTCTTAACAGCACCTGCAAGTGATGCGATGCTTGAAAAAATACTTCTTATTTCTAAAGAATTTAATTGTTCAATTGTTAATTTATCAACTGAACTAATCGAAGATGAAAAAGGAAATAAAATTGAGTGCTCATTTCAGGCGATATTTGTAGATGGTGCTGATCCAAAGGTTCCAGAATATATCGCTAGATTGCAAAAAGAAACTAATGCGATAAGTATTGAAACATTTGCACATAAACAATAAAAATATGGACAACGATGTTGTCCTTTTTTTATTGTTGGTATAAAATTAAATTAAGGTGATGGAAATGAACGATTTAGAAAGATTAAAAGAAGCTATAAAAGAAGTTAATAATATTGTTATTTTTTCAGGAGCTGGACTATCTACAAATTCTGGTATTCCAGATTTTAGATCAGCAAATGGATTATATAATCAAAAACTAAAAACTAATGTAAGACCAGAAGAAATAATATCTCATTCCTTTTTTGTTGCTTATCCAGAGGAGTTTTACAAGTTTTATTTTGATAAGATGGTTTATTTAGACGCAAAACCTAATTTGGCTCATAAATATTTTGCAAAATTAGAAAAAGAAAAAAATGTTACTGTAGTAACTCAAAATATTGATGATCTGCATCAAGAGGCTGGAAGCACTAAAGTTGCAGAGCTTCATGGAAGTGTAAAAAGAAATTATTGTATGAAATGCCATAAGTTTTATTCTTTAGATGATATATATAATAAAGATTTTAAGGTTCCTTATTGTAATTGTGGTGGAATAATAAAGCCTGATGTTGTTTTATATGAAGAAGCATTAAATGAAAAAGAAATTAATAAAGCCCTAGATTATATAAGCAATGCTGAAATGATGATTATAGTTGGAACGTCTTTAACAGTATATCCAGCAGCTAGCTTTGTTAGATATTTCCATGGTAAATATTTAGTACTTCTAAATAAGAGTGAAACACAAGCTGATAGTTATGCGGATATAGTAATACATGATGATATTAAAAATGTAATTGAATATTTAGAAAAATAAAAAGCCACGCTGTGGCTTTTAATTTTGCTCTCTTGAACAATCAAGCAAATATTTAATTACTTCTGGAATATATCTTTTGTGGAAATAATATTCGTTTCCATCAAATTCTTTAGATACATAATTCGTTTTAACATTTAATTCATTTAATTTGTTAACTAGATTATCACAAAGTGAAGAATCGTCATTTTTACCATAATAAATATATGCAAACTTCTTTAATTTTAAATTATGATATAAATCTTCAATGATTTGCTCATTATTACAGATATCAAGCTTTGGAGATAGAAGTGCGCATCCATCAAATAGATTAGAATGAAAAAGGCTATAAAGGGCTAAAATAGCGCCTTCCTTAAATCCCATAATATATCTATAGCCATCAAGTGTTCTATAACGTTCATTAATTATATTAGTTAATTCATTTGTTATATAATTTGAAAATATTGGGGCAAGCTTAGGATCAACGATAGAACCATCAGGTATAAAATATGGAACAAACTCTGATGTTCTCCAAAGTGGATTTGAAGGAGCGTGTATACCGACTAAAATAGCTTTTAAATCTTCTGTATCCATTATCTCTGGTAAATCGAAGGTTTTATTTGAATCATCTAGTGAATGAAACATCTGCTGACCATCAAGTATATAGATAACTGGATAAGCTCTTTCTGTATCGTTATAATCCTTTGGTAAGTATACAGATATATTTAATTTTCTTTTTAAATCTAATGCTGTTATTTTAAAATTTTCTACCATAAAAACTCACCATTTTTATTATACATTTAAAGTGAAAAAATATCACTATTTAATTACATTTTGGCACTTTTATATTGACAGTGCCAAAAGTGAGTGTTATAATTTCAATTGTAGTAAAAATGGAGGATTTTTCAAAATGAAAGAAACTAAGGAATTTAAAACAGAAACCAAAAGATTATTAGATATGATGATAAATTCTATCTATACACATAAGGAGATTTTTTTAAGAGAAATTATATCAAATGCTTCTGATGCAATTGATAAAAGACATTATTTATCATTAACAAATACAAGCCTAGCTACTGATTATGAAATTTTAGTAGAGGCAGATAAGGATGCTAAAACATTAACTATTACTGATAATGGTATCGGTATGACTAAAGAAGAGCTAGAAGAACATTTAGGTACAATTGCTAAATCAGGCTCAAAAGAATTCTTAGAGAAGGTTGCAAATGAAAAGACACCAGATGTTGATATTATTGGTCAATTTGGTGTAGGCTTCTATTCAGCATTCATGGTTGCTAAAAAGGTTGATGTATATACTAAATCAGTAAATTCAGATAAAGCTTATTTATTCTCATCTGAAGGTTTAGATTCATATACAATCGATGAAACTGAAATGGATAACTTTGGTACTAAGATTGTTTTATATTTAAGAGATGATACTGAAGAAGAAAATTATTCAAATTACCTAGATGAATATGAGATTAAATCATTAGTTAAGAAATATTCTGATTATGTTAGATATCCAATTAAGACTTGGGTTACTAAATATGATCCAAAGGATGACAAGGATGATAAGGATTCTGAACCAAAGACTCATCTAGAATTAGAAACTATTAATTCAATGCTTCCTATTTGGAAAAAGAATAAGAGTGAAGTTACAGATGAGGAATTAAATAATTTCTATAAATCTAAATTTATGGATTATCAAGATCCAATCACAAATATCTTCGTTAATGTTGAAGGTATGCTAACATATAATGCATTATTATTTATACCTAAAAAACCAATCTATGATTTCTATTCAGATAGAAATGAAAGAGGTCTTCAATTATATACAAAGGGTGTATTTATTCTAGATAAGTGTAAGGATTTAATTCCTGAATATCTAAGATTTGTTAAAGGTTTAGTTGATTCAGCTGACCTACCATTAAACATTTCAAGAGAAATGCTTCAAGAGGATAGAGCAATTAAAAAGATTGCTTCAAATGTTGAAAAGAAGATTTTAGCTGAATTATCTAGAATGCTTAAAAATGATAGAGAAAAATATGAAGAATTCTTTAAGGACTATGGTATTAATCTAAAATACGGTATTTATGAGGATTATGGTGTAAAGAAGGATTCATTAAAGGATTTAGTAATATTAGAATCTTATAATGAAAATAAGAAGATTACATTTGCTGAATATAAAGAAAAGATGCTAGAAGGCCAAAAAGCTATCTATTACGCAACAGCTAAGAATAAAGAAGCTTTAGAGAAATTACCAGAAATGGATTTAATTAAATCTAAAGGCTATGATGTATTAATCTTATCTGATGATGTTGATGAATTCATGATTAAGGTATTAGAAAAATATGATGATGTTGAATTCAAATCAATAAATCAAGGAGATTTAAATCTAATTGATGAAGAAGAATCTAAGAAAATTGATTCTCTAAAGGCAGAAAAGAAAGATTTAATCGAAAAGATTAAAAAAGCTCTTCCTGAATGTAAGGATGTATTATTATCAAAGAGATTAACTGATTCAGCTTGCTGCTTATCAGCTGGTGAAGGTGTATCATTTGAGATGGAAAAAGTTTTACAACAACAGCATTCAGATGTTAAAGCTGATAGAGTATTAGAATTAAATCCAAATCATCCAATCTTTGCTAAGCTAGAAGAAGCTTACAATACTGATGAGGCAAAGGGTGATAAATATGCTAAGCTACTTTATAATCAAGCATTATTAATGGCTGGTATATTACCTGAAAATCCAAAAGATTTCTCTAACGATATTGTAGAATTAATGCTAAATTAATAATATAAATTAGGTATAGTTATCAAACTATACCTTTTTAATTGCATTTATTTTTGAAATGATATAAACTATAAGATAGTAAAAATCTTTAGAAATTAGGTATTTATTATGAAAAAAATATTTAAATTTATGTTTTTTATAATATTTATATTATTATTATCTAGCTGTGATTTACTTAGTGGTGGAAGCTTTGACCAGGCTCCAAGCTACGATAAGGAAGTTAAATCGTCAACTGGCAAATGGTACTTCTTAGATGATAATTTAGAGGCCACAAATAATTATTTTGAATTTAATGGAAATGATTCTAAAATGACATTTAATTATTATGAAAATGATGCTAAAAAAATAAGTGGTACATTTAGAGTAGTTGTTTCAAATGATTTAAAGGAAGAAAGAACATATGTATTTATGTGGTGCCTAGATAAAAAAGATGGCGAAAAAGAAGATGTCTTATATTGTTATGCAGATGATTTTTCTTTAGAGGCAGAATCAAATTTTACTCAATTTACGATAATGAAGATGCTTAAAAAGATGCCCATGAAAGATGGAGATAATCATGATAGGACATATAGACCTTCTGAACAACCATATAAGATGGGAACTTACTTAAAAGAAAATAAAGAATATAAAGAAGAAAAGAATGAATATAAATATGGTATTTATGCTAAATATGATTATTATAATCAAATAGAAGCTGGTACATATATTCTAGATGAAGATACAACATTTACATCTTATATTACTAAGCCAACTACTTATGGACTATTTAGATATCAATATAAGGATGAAGTAGTTGAAGGTTTATATAGCATGTCAGTTAATAAGGATGCTATGTATTTATATATTACTCATGACCAATATGAAAAAGTGACCAGGGAAGATAAGAAAATATATGACACGACATTTAATATATATTATCCGCCTGATTTGAATGTTGATGGAAATTTTGATTCAACTGATGGAACAATTGTGATTAATGGATTTGTTGTTTTAAAGAATTCTAAGCGATATGAAAGCTATCATTGGAATACTGGAACATATAATTTAGAAAAATAAAAAAGCCTTTTTGAAAAAGGCTTTTTGTTTTAGTTTCCGATTGTTGCGATGTCTGAGACATCCTCAGGTATTTCATTTTTGTATGATAGCTTAAGTAGCATAGGTGTTGAAAATGATGTAATTAAAATTAATACTAAAATAAATGGTTGAATAGAAGGAGAAATAATTCCTGCATCTATACCCTTTTGAGCTGATATTAAGCACACCTCAGCTCTTACCATCATTCCAAGACCACATCTAACTGAATCCTTCATATTATATTTACACATCTTGGCTGCTGTTCCACATCCTATGAATTTACCAGCAATACCAGCTAAGATGAATAATAAACCAAATAATAAGAATGATAAATCTATTTTAGAGAAAGATCCAACAGATGTTAATCCAACCTTAGCGAAGAAGACTGGAGTAAATATTAAATAGCTTGTTGTATCTGTTCTACGCTCAATATAATTTGTATCCTTAGTTCCTGATAAGAATAATCCAGCGAAGAATGCTCCTGTAATATCAGCTATTCCAAACCAAGCTTCAGCTGCATAAGCATAGAAGAAGGCTAATGCTAAGGCAAATATTGGAATTCTTCTGTGATGGTCATATTTTCCTTCAAGCTTTTTAAATATTAATCTAAATACAATACCTAAAGCAATTGCGAAGATAAAGAATAATGCTGTTTTACCAAAAACAATTAATATTTCTTTTGTTGGATTACCTGTGCCAGTTACCATTGCCTTGTCTAAAGAAATTATAATTGATAATATGATAACACCAATTATATCATCTAAAATGGCGGCAGATACTATTGCTGTACCTATTTTAGAATTTAATCTACCTAATTCCTTTAGTGCGGCTACTGTAACTGATACAGAAGTAGCAGTTAAAATAACACCATAGAATATATTTCTAAATATTGTCTTTGTATCAGTTGCTTCATTTGGTAATACCATAGCTACTAAAGCTCCAAGACCAAGTGGAACAACTACACCTAATATAGTAATAACTATAGATGATAATCCTGTTTGTTTAACCTGCTTAATATCAGTTTCAAGTCCGGCTGAAAACATAATTAGAACTACACCAACCTCGGCAAAGAAGGCTATTCCTTTATTTCCATCAGCAGTTATAACCTGCTGATCTGGTATTAATGTTATTAAACCTAACAATATACCAGTTAATAGTAAGCCTATTACCTGTGGCATTCCTAGTTTTCTAGCACCTATTGATAATAATTTAGATAAAACTAATATTAAGGCAAGTGGAAATAATATTTGATAAACTTCCATACCCTAGTGCCTCCCAAAACACTGATATATTTTACCACTTATATTATCATTTGTTAAATATAAAAGTGTTTTCTTTTCTATTTTTATTTTTAATTTGTGCTATTTTTTCCTTTCATTTTAAAAAATAAGGTCTATAATTTATGTGCAAGGAGGAGAGTAAATTATGCAAAATAAACAAGTAATGCGTAGAAAAATGATATTATCTGATAATTTGTGGAAAGCAACATTTTTAATTATTGCTCCTCTAGCTATATATCAATTATTTAATAGCTTTTATTCATTAATTGATGCGGCTATATGTGCACAAATATCAACATCAGCTCAAACTAATGTTGTTGCTATAAATCAAATTAAATCAACTATTTCTGCCTTTGGTGGAGGTTTAGCAGCAGGTGGAGCGGTACTAGTATCGCGCTTTTATGGGGCAGGACAGGTTAAGGATGCAAGATATGCATCATCAAATATGTTTTTTATGTCAATTGTATTAAGTGCTATATTAGCTTTGATATTTATACCTTTAACTTATCCAATACTTTCTATGTGTGCTGTACCTGATGCAGGAAATGGTGAGGTTCAAGCATATTTTGCCTTACAGCTATTAGAATTAGTATTTGTTTCACTTAATAGTGTTTTTATAGGCTTAGAAAAGGCTAAAGGAAATTCTAAGATAATAATGCTATTAAATTTATTAGTACTTGTTGTTAAGATTTCATTAACATGCTTATTCGTATTTGGTATAAATTTAAGAAATATTATTATGGTTGAGGTTGCAACTATAATAGCTCAAGGTTTATTGACAGCTATAGCTATGTTTATTATGTTTGGTAAAAATAATATTTTAAGATTATCGTTAAAGATGGTTTTACCAAAGAAGAAATATGTTAGACCTATATTACAATTATCTATTCCAATCTTTTTAGGTAAATTTGTAATGTCATTGGGTAAGGTTGTAGTCAATGCTATGTGTGGACATTATTGGAATAGTTATACATCTGATGCGGTAATTGGTTCACTAATTGTTGGTACACTAGGTGTATCAAATAATATGTGTGGTTTAATCACATCTCCAACAAATTCATTTGAAGAAGGAGAATCAACTATTGTTTCCCAAAATTTAGGTAATAGAAATATGAAAAGAGCACTTAAGGCTTTCTTTGTTACCTTAATTAGTGTTACAGGTGTTTCACTTTTAGGATATATTTTAATGAGATTTGTATTCATCAATGAATTGACTGAATTATTCTCAAGTCCTGATGCAAATGCTGAAATATATAAAAGCATGGTAAAAGAAATATTTGTTTGGGATTCACTTTCAATTATTTCTTTAGGTATTGCAGCTGCTGTACTTGGCTTACTTTATGGATTTGGTCAAACTAAGCTATCAACTATTTTAAATTTATCTAGAATAGGTTCAAGAATAATATTCTTATACCTAATGCATATAATAAACCCAGATATGAGACCAACACTATGTGCAGGTCTATCTATGGGTATATCAAATACAATAATTTTAATAATATCAATTATATTCTTGATTATTTTCTTATTGAAAATTAAAAAGAAGGGCTACTTAGGAATGAAATTTACAGATCCTGAGCCTGAAGTATCAGAATTAGTATTTGAATAATAGGCTACTTTTGTAGCCTTTATATTTTTTTAAAATGCTATAGATGAATTGAAAAAAAGGGCTAGAATAACAAAAACTTTAAAAAATCACAAAAATATGTTAAAATAATATAAATTTTATGAGGTAAAATATATGAGTGTTATTTTAATGTCATCATTTTGCTTTATCATAGTACTATACTTGATGATTAAAATATTTAGAGAAAAATCAATTCCAAATAGAACAGCTAGACTATTTATTTTTTGTATGTTAGCTGTTATTTTGACTTTGATTTCAGATACATTTAACATTTTGATTAAAATAAATTTTATGACTTCACCAGCATGGTTCAATTATATTGTTCAAATTGTTTATTTTATTGATTTGATTGCAGTATGCTTTTCTGGAATGTTACTGTCTGATGCGATTGATGGTTTTCCAGTATATACTAACAAAAGAATAATATCTTATATGGCAATTCCAGCTACTATTTTTTCATTATTAGTATTAATTTCACCACTATCTCATTGGATTTTTTATATTGACGCTAATGGTCAATATGTTAGAGGTCCACTAAACTTTTTACAATTTGTATTTGCGGGCTTTTATGTAATTGCAGCACTAGTATTATCAGTTAGGAAATTAAAAAATCCTAGATATGCTCAATATAAAGAATCGTATACAGCATGCATTATATTTTTTGCCTTATCATTAATTGGTGCTGTAGGACAGGTCTTAATTAGTGTATATGCGCATACTGATTTAACAATATTAGAAGCATGTATAAGCTTCTCATCAATTATAGTATTTATTCAGCTTATTCAAGAACAAATAGCTATGGATTCTTTAACTGGTGTATGTACAAGAAAATTCTTATTTAAATTTTTAGAAGAAAGAGTTGAAAGATCAAATAGTCTATTCTTGTTTATGATTGATATTGATGGCTTTAAAAAAATAAATGACCAATATGGTCATGTTGAAGGTGATGAAGCCTTAAGAATTTTTTCTAGAGCTTTAAAAAAATATGTTGATAAGAAATTTGGATTTATTGCTAGATATGGTGGAGATGAATTTGTAGTTGTATTTGATTTAACAGACGATGAGGTTAAGCCATATACAGAAGAATTATTAAGGGTGATAAGCTCTATTAATGATGAATATGATAAGGAATATACCTTTGCTGCTAGTATAGGATATTCTAAATATATTCCAAATGAATCTATCTCAGATTTTATTGATAGAGCCGATGTCATGATGTATGAATGGAAAGAAAACCATAGAAAAGGAATATGGGAAGAATGAATTTAGAAGAAAAACAATTAGATAATACCTTAATATATGATGGTAAGGTTGTTAAATTATATAAAGATAAGGTATTATGTCCTAATGGTAACGAAAGCTATAGAGAATATATAAGACATAGCGGTGGTGCTGCAATACTATGTATTAATGAAAATAAGGAAGTTTTATTAATTAAACAATTTAGATATGTTTATAATGAAACAATCTATGAAATACCAGCAGGTAAATTAGAAAAGAATGAAGAGCCATTAAAGGCAGCGATTAGAGAATTTGAAGAAGAAACAGGTAATAAAACAAATGAATTAAAGTATTTAGGCAAAATATATCCAACATGTGGATATACTAATGAAATAATTTATTTGTATTTTACTGATAAATATGTAAAGAGCCATACTCATTTTGATGAGGATGAAATGGTTATTACTGAATTTGTACCTCTTGATAAGGTAAGACAAATGATAAAAGATGGAATAATAAAGGATGCTAAAACAATTTGTGCAATTTATTATTATGATAATTTAAAATAGGGTGCACTCCCTATTTTTTACTTTAAATAATTATGTTAAAATAAGAAAAAGAAGGTGATGCTATGAATAGAGAAAAAGAAATAGTTAAAACATCCTTTGTAGGAATAATTGTTAATATATTACTCGTTGGTTTTAAAGCTTTTGTTGGTATACTTGCTTCATCTATTGCCATTATAATGGATGCTGTAAATAACTTAACAGATGCATTAAGCTCACTTATTACAATTATTGGTACAAAGCTTGCTGGTAAAAAACCAAATAAAAAACATCCATATGGCTATGGAAGAATAGAATATTTAACATCATCTTTAATAGCATTTATTATTTTGTTTGCTGGCTTTACAGCAATATATGAATCTATTAAATCATTAATTGATGGTCAAAAGCCTTCATATGATATAACATCTATAATAATTATTTCAGTAGCTATTGTTGTAAAATTATTATTAGGCTTATATTTTAGATATAAAGGTAAAAAGGTTGCCTCAGATGCCTTGAAGGCTTCTGGTCTTGATGCGCTATTTGATTCTATACTTTCACTTTCAACATTAGTTGCTTTAATAATATCTTTAACAACAAATGTTTATATTGAAGGTTATTTAGGTATATTAATTGGTCTGTTTATTATAAAATCTGGCTTTGAAGCCTTAAGAGAATCATTATCACAAATTATTGGAGATAGATTTGATAGTGAGAAATCAGAAGCAATTAAGAATTTAATTATGTCTACATCAAGTGAAGTTAAAGGTGTATATGATTTAATCATTAATAGCTATGGACCAAATAAATTTATTGGCTCAGTTCATATTGAAATAGATGATAAATTAACAGCTAAAGATATTCAGTATCTAGAACGTCAAATTCAAAATGCGGCATATGAAAAATTCCAAATAGTTTTAACTATAGGAGTTTATGCAGCTAATAATTCAACTACTAAATCATTAGAAATAAAAGAATATTTAATTGAATTATTAAAACAATATGAGCATATAATTCAAATGCATGGCTTTTATGTAGATGAAATTAAAAAATATGTACTTTTTGATGTCATATTTGATTTTGATGAGAATAATAGAAATGAAAAAGTAGAAGAAATAAAGAATAATTTAGAAAATAAATTTGATGATTATAAATTTAATATAATAATTGATACTGATTATACAGATTAAAAGGGACTATCGCTAGTCCCTTAAATTTTTATAAAACATATTTTTTTATTGCGTATGCTACACCAGATTCTAAATTAGATTTAGTTACAAAATCTGCAACATCTAAAACTTCCTTAAATGAATTAGCCATGGCAACACCAACACCTGATGTTTTAATCATTGAAATGTCATTATCTGCATCACCTATTGCCATAGTCTCAGATAATTTAATATTTAAATAACTTGCAAGATATTCCAATGCTTTACCTTTATTAGTATCCTTATTTAAGAATTCTAAGAATATCTTAGCTGATCTTAATACCTGATATTTACCATCATAATATTCTTTATATATCGGAGTAATTCTTGTAACATTTTCATCAGATGATACAAGCATTGCTTTAATAAATAAATCTGAATCCAATATATCATTAAAATCAAATAAATTATCGGTTATATGATTAATTGTTGCCTCAACATCTGTATATGGATTATGTTTAGGTGTAATTAATTCCTCATTTGCTCTAAAAGCGTGAATGTCTACATTTTGTTTTAAAGCTTCCTGATATAATTCTTTAACAAATATACCATCGATAGTAGAAGAAAAGATAACCTCTTTAGTCTTAGCATTTAATATTTTTCCACCATTATATGTTATAACATAGTCATTTTCAGTATTTAAATTTAGTTCATCTAAAGTGGCTTTAACACCATCATAAGGTCTACCTGTGGCTAAAACAATATAACAGCCCTTTTCTCTAGCTTTTGCTAAAGCTTCTTTATTTTCTTTTGAAATCACCTTATGATTGTCAAATAATGTACCATCTAGATCTATAGTAATCATTTTTATCATAAATTTACCCTTAAAAAAACTTCAAAGTTTCCTTTGAAGTAATTTTTTTATACACCTTGTGCCATTTTAACAATTAGATAAATTAAGCTGATTAATCCAGATAAGCACATTAAAATAGCTAATGTAAAAATTATAACTTTTCCTGCAGGCTTAGTTGTAGGATTAACATATTTCTTTTCTTTTTCTACTTTTTTAACATCTTTTGCCATAAAAACCACCAACTTCATTAAATGTGTGTTATAATAAACAACGTAATTATACAATAAAATTTTTAAAAAAGGAAGATGCAAATGGAAAATCACGCTAAAATAATATTTCATATAGACATGAATGCATTTTTTTGTTCAGTTGCATCTATCTTAGATCCAACTTTGAGGGGAAAAGCCTTCGCAATTGGTAGACCAAACACCTATAAAGGTGTTTTATCTACGGCTTCATATGAGGCAAGAAAATTTGGTATTCATTCAGCTATGCCTCAAATAGAAGCATTAAGAATTAAACCAGATTTAAAAATAGTACATATAGATTATTCAAATTATGAAAATTATCATAATAAATTTGTTAATTTAGTTAAAGAATATACCAAATTAGTTGAGGTCGCATCAATTGATGAGGTCTTTGCAGATATGACTGAAATATCTAAAAAGAAACATCCTTTAGTTTTAGCTAAAGAGATTCAATATCGACTTTTAAATGAATTTAAGCTACCTTGTTCAATAGGTATTGCCCCTACACTATTTTTAGCTAAAATGGCATCAGATATAAAAAAGCCTTTAGGTATTGTAGTAATAAGAAAAAGAGAAGTTGAAAAGATGCTATATGATTTAGGTGTTGAAGATATATTTGGTATTGGAAAAAAGACTTATGCTAAATTACTAAATAATGATATTAAGAAAATTAGAGATTTTATGAATTTGGAAAATAAAGATAAAATTATAAAATTAATTGGTGAAAATACTTATAATTATGGCTACAGCCATATTTTAGGTAATTCTAGCAATAATGTTATACCTGATAGATATGCCAAATCACAAAGTATAGGACATTCAACAACATTTGATACTCCATTATATACATTTGATGAAATGGCATTAGCTATTAGAGAGTTATTAAAATCAACTCATAAGGAAATGATTTATTCAAAATATTATACAAAGGGTGTTTGTATAACATTAAGAGATACTGATTTTAATACTATAACAAGAAGAAAATCTTTAGATGATTATAGTCAGGATTTTGATGAATTATATTATAATATGATAGATTTATTAGAAGATAATTATAATCCAAATAAGGCTTATAGGCTTGTAGGAACTACTTTACTTAATCTTGTAAAGGAAGATGAATTATCTAAAGAATATAATATATTTACAGTAAGCAATTTAGATGAAAAGAAGGCTACAATTGATAATTTAATTACTGAATTTAAAAATAAATATGGTAATGATTTCATAAATAAAGGTGTTAAAAATGACAAAGGAAGAAAAAAAGATTTGGTATGAGCTATATGATATAGCTTATGAGCTTGATGAATATAATATATATGAAATGCTATCTGATACTGATTTATTATGCTATGTAGATAAGGATGAATTAAAATTATATTATTTATCTATATTAGGTAAATCAAGTAAGCTAAAGGGTATGTTTTTCATGAATGAAAGACAAATCAATAATTATTTAGAAATAGCTAATGTAGATTCTATTCAGGTTTTAAATTATCAAGAGGGCTATATGATGTTTATGACAGATATAGAAGCCCTAGAGGATGAAGAAAAGAAAATATTAGAAGAATTAGGATTAAAACAAAAATTTGTATTATGCTTTAGAAAATATCAAAGAGGCTTTATGCCACATCCTATAAGTTTAGATGAGGCAAAGCATCTAACATATTTAATGAATAATTTTAAGCCAACGCTTTTACATATTAGGGATAAAAATATAGAACCAGAGGATAATAAAATAATTACTAGATTTTTTGATGAAAGTATTAAAAAATATAAGACTAGTAATCTTGATGCCTTTTATCCTGAAAAGGAAATATTTAAATATGAATTTGATTTAAAAAATGAGCTAAGTGATTTAAAGCTTGGTAGTGATATAATGGAAATAGATTTTAATAATTATTTACCTGTAAGATTAGATAGCTTTAAGGATAATAATATTACAAGACTTCCTATTTATTTTAGTGTCGCAGACACTATAAAAAATAAAATAATTAAATTTGATTCTATTAATTTACTTGATTATAAAACAAAAGAGGATTATTATAGACACATATGCCTTGAATTAATTAATTTATTTAAGGATATAAGAATACCTAAATTAGTATTAGTCAGAGATGAATTTAGTAAGGAATTATTGAATAATTTAGGATTAAATATAGAGATTGGTAATTTAAAAATTACTGATAATTTTATTAAAATGATTATAGAAAAGAAGTGATTAAATGAAATTTTTAGGTTATGAAATGAAGGATTATATTGCTAAAGCATTACAGGATTTAAAATTTAATGAATTTAGTAATATCCAAAAGGAAGTATTTGAAAATTTAAATAGCGGTAAAAATATAATTGCTAGAAGTAAAACTGGAAGTGGTAAGACACACTCATTTTTAATTCCAATTTTTAACGATTTAGATGAGGACTTAAATGAGGTTCAAGCTTTAATTATTGCCCCAACTAAGGAATTATCACTTCAAATATATAAGGTATGTCAGCATATAGCTTCATTTTGTGGAAAAGAAATAGTAATTAGAAATTATTCTTCAGGAACTGATAGAAATAAAGAAATTGCTAAGCTAGATAAAAAGATGCCACAAATTGTTATTGGCACCTTAGGTAAGATTAAAGATTTAGCAATAGATGAAAATGTATTAAAAATATATAAGGCTAAATATTTTGTTTGTGATGAAGCTGATATGACATTCTCACAAGATAATTTTGATACATTTAATGAGGTTGCAAATGTATTAAGTGATGCTAAATTTATGTTTTTTTCAGCAACATTCTCAGATTTTAACCTACAAGCAATTAAAAAATATGTTCCAAATGTAGTATATATTAATATTGAAGAAGAAAATAAAAATATTAAGCATATTTGGATTCCATTAAAACATAAAGAAAGATATGATTGTTTAAAGGATTTACTTAATACCTTTTCACCATATTTTTGTATGATTTTCTGTAATAAGAAGGAAGAGGTAGTTGATCTAGCTGCTAAAATGAGCGCCGATGGTTTCTTTGTTGGTGTACTGTATGGTGATTTATCAGCTAGAGAAAGAAAAAAGGTTTTAAATGACTGTAATAAGCTAAAATATCAATATTTAGTATGCTCAGATTTGGCAGCACGTGGTATTGATATTGAAGGTGTATCACATATTATAAATTATACATTACCTTATGATTTTGAATTCTATGTTCATAGAGCAGGTAGAACTGGTAGAATGTTTAATGATGGTATAGTATATTCATTCTATACTGATTTAGATGATAGATATTTAGATAATCTAGCTAAGAAAAATATTAGACCAGAATATTTTGAACTTAAGGATAAGGAACTTGTTGAATATAAAGGAAGAAATACAAGAGCTTTAAGACAAAAGCCAGTGTCAGATTATAAGAAGCAGGCAGCTAAATATGTTCCACTACCTAAAAAGGTTAAACCAGGATATAAGAAAAAAAGAGAATTAAAAATTAATGAAATCGCGACTTCTCTTAAAAAAAGAGATAAAAAAAGGTAATTAAAAATGGCTAAAAACGAAATTAAAACAAAAGAAGCACCTAAAAATAATAATAAAAAAGAAGAAGTTAAACAAACAGGTAGTATGTTGTTTGCCTTTAATTTAATACTTGCTGTAGCAACAATGATTTTAGTTTTGTTATTATCAGGTGGTATTATGAAAAAGGATACTAGAATTGTTGCATCACTACTTGGATCATCAATCATAGTTCAGCTAGTAGTTCAATTATTGTTTTTATTTGTTTATAAAAAGAAAAAGGATAAAATTAGGATACTAGTTATAAGCTTACTTTATGTAGGAGCAACAGTCTTAGCCTTTATGGCAATAAATAATTATATATTCTTTTATATAGCAAATGTTATAATTGCTGGAGCTGAAGCATTAAATCAATTCATACTTATCGAAAAAGAAAAAACAAAAAGAGGTGCAATTACAAATATATTACTCGGTGTTGCTCTTGCCGCATTGTGTATTGGAATACTTTTAAACATGTCAGAAGAAAACCAATATTACATTTGTTTTGTTACTGTAGTGCTATTTTTGTTTGATGTATTAAGAAAAATATTATTCCCTTCATTAAAATTTGAAAAGATAAGATTGTTAGTAGATATTTTAGTTAAGACACATGCTATTGATGTTTTTGTTGGTTTAATAGCCTTCATCATTGTATTTTCATTTATATTCCCACTTGTTGAACCAAATATTACAACATTCTGGGATGCAATGTGGTATTGTTTTGCCGTTGTAACAACGATAGGCTTTGGTGATTTTGCAGCTGTAACTCCACTTGGTAGAATATTAACAGTAATACTTGGAATGTATGGTATAGTAGTTGTAGCTATTATGACATCAGTAATTGTTAATTTCTATAATGAGGTTTCTACAAAAGAAAAATCAAGAAAAATAGTTGAATAGTAAAAAGAAAAAGACCATTTCGAAATGGTCTTTTATTTTGGCTTATTTTAAAGTTTCACCAGATTTGAAGTGAGTTTGGTCAATTGTTCTATGGTTAGCAGAAGAGAAGATTCTTACGTTTCTTTCAACCTCTAAGCCCTTTGGTAAAATTAATTTCTTACCGATAACATTTAAACCGCTAGATAATACTTTAGCATTATCTTTATTTGGTGTATAATCATCGCCATAACCGATTTTTGAATTATCACCAATAACTGTTTCCTTATCGATAATTGTATCTTCAATAATACAGTTTTCACCAATTACAACATCGTTAAGAATAATTGAATGCTTAATTTTAGAACCCTTACCAACAACTACACCTGGAGATAATACTGATTCTTCAACATTACCTTCAATTCTACATCCATCAGAAATTAAAGAAGTAGAAATAGAAGCTTGCTTACCAACCTTTACTGGAGGTAGGTCTTCAGTTCTTGTGTAGATTTTCCATTTTGGATCATATAAGTCTAGCGCTACATCATGACATAATTCAAGGTTAGCTTCAACGTATGAATCATATGTTCCAACATCCTTCCAGTAATCATAGAATTCATAGGCATAAACCTTCTTTGTGTTAATCATTTCAGGAATGATATGCATACCGAAGTCTAAATCTTTAATATCTGGATGAGATTCGATTGCCTCAATTAATGCATCAGTAGAGAATACATAGATACCCATTGAAGCTTTATTTGATTTAGGTTGTTTTGGTTTTTCAACGAATTTTTGAATTCTTAATTGATCATCAGTTTCAAGAATACCGAATCTTGATGCTTCATCAATTGGAACGATTTTAGCACAAATTGTTAAATCAGCTCCTGTTTTCTTGTGTTGTTCAATTAATTTTGAATAATCCATCTTGTAAATATGGTCACCAGATAGGATTAATACATATTTAGATGCATAACGCTTTACGAATTCAAGATTTTTTCTAATAGCGTCTGCAGTTCCTTCATACCAAGAGTTATTTGGTTGAAGAAGTGTAACGAATGAATCACGTCTATCTAAGTCCCAAGGCTTACCTACACCGATGTGTTCGTTAAGTGAAAGTGGTAAGTATTGAGTCAAAATACCAATTTGGTAAATTCCAGAATTTGTACAGTTAGATAGTGCGAAATCTATAATTCTATATTTTCCACCAAATGGTACTGCTGGCTTACTACGTTTTTCAGAAAGGATATCAAGTCTAGATCCTCTACCACCTGCTAAAATTAAAGCTAAAGTTTCCATTATATTCCTCCATTACTTATTTAAAACTTTATTATATAATTCTATGTATGTTAATGCTGATTTATCCCAACTGTAATCAGCTTCCATAGCTTGCTTAACTAGCTTTTTCCAAACATCCTTATTATTGTTATAAGTGTTTAGAGCTAAGAACATTACATTCTTTAAATCATGAGCATTGAAATTTGTAAATGAGAAGCCTGTACCAGTAGAAGTATATTGGTTATAAGGAATAACTGAATCCTTTAAACCACCAGTTTCTCTTACTAAAGGTAGGGTACCATATCTCATAGCTATCATCTGACCAAGTCCGCATGGTTCAAATTTAGATGGCATTAAGAAGATATCAGCACCAGCATAAATCTTTTGAGCTACTTGATCTGAATAGCCAATGTAAGATTTGAATCTAGTTGGATACTTAGCCTCCATACCTCTAAAGAAATCTTCATACATTTTATCGCCAGAACCCATTAAAATGAATTTAGCGTTTGAATAATTAATTAAGTCATCCATTATAGGCATTAATAAATCAATACCCTTTTGATCTACTAATCTTGATACTAAGCCGAATAGAGGAACATCTTCAGTATCTAAACCAAATTCCTTTAATAAGCCTTCCTTATTAGCCTTCTTACCAGCGGTAACAGTTTTAATTGTATAATTCTTAAAAATGTTTTTATCAGTTGCTGGATCAAATTTTTCTGTATCAATACCATTTAAGATACCATAGAAATCAAAATATCTTAATCCTAATACATTATTTAAATTATATCCATAATAATCTGTTAAAACTTCATCCTTATAGGTTGGAGAAACAGTAGTAATGAAATGTGATTCCATTATTGCTGCCTTCATAAAGTTTATACATCCATTAAATTCTAAAGAAACTGAATATGGCATATATAAAATATTTTTTAAATCCATAGGGAAGTTTCCTTGATATTGGATATTATGGATAGAATAAATTGTTTTAATTTTGTTGAAATTGTCATCTGCCCAATAATTAGCTTTTAAAATATAAGGAATTAAACCTGTTTGCCAATCGTTTAGATGAATTACATCTGGGAAGAAGTTAACAACCTTTAATGCTTCTAAAACTGCAAAGTCGAAGTAAGCAAATCTTTCACCATCATCGCCATAGCCATAGAAGCCATCTCTTCCGAAATATCTATCAGAATCTATGAAATAAAAATCAATACCTTCATAGATTGAATGGAAGACACCAACGTACTCAGTTTTTTCTCCCATTTTAACATAAGCATAGCCTTGGTAATATGCAATATTTTTTTCTTTAATCTTTTTATAATATGGCATAATTACTCTAACATCTATACCGTGAGCTTTTAAAGGCTTTGGTAGCGCGCCAACAACGTCAGCTAAACCGCCTGTTTTAGCAAAAGGAGCACCTTCACTAGCACATAATAGCACTTTCATTTTCTCATCACCTCTTATCAAATTTTTTATATGTTCTCTATATTAAAATTATATATCAAATCACCTTTTTAAACAAGCAATAAAAGCTAGATATAATCAAAAATATTTTATTTTTTGAGACTTATCTTAAAATAGTTTTTTTTATTGATTTGTATTTATATTTTTGATATAATAATTTAGCAAGATTTTGTAAAAAACATAAAAAAATTTATCTGCTATAAATGAAGAGGTACAAAATGGCATCAAAAAATAGAAAGAACAAAGTAAAATTTAAATTAACACCTGAATTAATTGTATTAGTTGCAGCATTAGTAGTTATGCTTGTAGTTACTATAATTTTAGCAATTCCTTCAGCAAAGCAAAATACTACAACTAAGTTTAATAATTCAATTGCAGCTTATAATTCAAGCCAATCATCAAGCTCATCAAGCTCATCAAACTCATCAGCTAATTATCTACCTAATGATAATGTGTTTGTTGAGGTTGAGCATTCTGAATTATTCAAGAAGGTTAAATCAAATGATTACGTATATGTATTATATGGTAATCCAACAAATTCAACTATTGCAGCTAATTTAGCTTCAATCAATTCAATTTGTTCAGATTTAGAAATTAAAGAAGTTTGCTTCTATTCTTCATTATGGGTAGAAGAATTCGAAGATAAAGACACAGAAGCATTTAACTTAGTAGCTAAAACATTAGAAAATGATTTTAATAATGATAAGGGCGCTGATGTTGAAGACTTTGATTTATTAACTTATCCAACATTGATCGTATTTAATAAGGGTAAGATGGTATTTAATTCTCAAACTTATAAAGATGAGACTGGTTACAACTGGTCAATGTATATTCAAAAGGCTTTCTATCTATCTAAGGTAGAACAACAATAATAAAGCTAAGCCGGGATTTAGTCTCGGCTTTTAAAGTTATAATAGAGGTGTAAATATGATAGATAATTTAAAAAGCACTCTTAAAGCAAATTTAGAAAATTTTTATAAAACTAAATATAATATGGAGATTTCTATTATAGTAGAAGAACCTAAAAATAGCTCTATGGGAGATATTTCAATTCCTATGTTTAGTGTTGTAAAAACACTAAGAAAGCCTATGCCTGAAATAACTAATGAGGCTAAGGAAGCTATTTTAGCTATGAATTTACCTGTAATGGAAATTAATATTGTTAATGCCTTTGTTAATTTATTTGTTGATAAAGAAAAATTAGCATATGAAATAGTTAAAGAATGTGTATTAAATGATTCTAATTATGGTTCATCTAATATTGGACAAGGTAAGAATGTTACACTAGATTATTCTTCACCAAATATTGCAAAGAGCTTCTCTGTTGGACACCTACGTTCAACAATGATTGGTAATTCAATTAAATTAATTTTACAAAAATGTGGATATAACACATATTCAATTAATTATTTAGGAGATTGGGGAACTCAATTTGGTAAGATGATTGTTGCCTATAAAAAATGGGGTAACAAGGAAGCTATTTTAAAAGATCCAATTAATGAATTAACTGCATTATATGTTAAATTCCATGTTGAAGCTGAAAATGATCCAGCCTTAGAGGATGAAGCAAGAGAAGCATTCAGACAAATGGAATTAAAGAATCAAGAATATTTAGATTTATGGAAATGGATTAGAGAAGAATCTTTAAAGGAATCTAAACAAATCTATGATTTATTAGAAATTGATTTTGATTCATATAATGGTGAAGCATTCTATAATGATAAAATGGATGCTGTTGTAGAAGAATTGGAAGCTAAAAATCTACTTGTTACTGATGAAGGTGCAAGAATTGTACCACTTGGTGATGATATGCCACCTGCATTAATTAAAAGAAGTGATGGTGGATCTTTATATATCACTCGTGATTTAGCAGCAGTTTTCTATAGAAAAAAGGAATATAAATTCAATAAAATTTTATATGTTGTTGGAAATGAACAAAAGCTTCATTTTAATCAATTAAAGAGATTAATTGATAAGATGGGTTATGATTTTTCTAATGAAATTGAGCATGTAAATTTTGGCTTATATTTAACTAATGGTAAAAAGGCTTCAACAAGAAAAGGTAATGTTGTTAAGCTTTATGATGTATTACAAACAGCAATTAAATTAGCTTATGATCAGGTTAATGAAAAGAATCCTAATCTAGCTAATAAGGAAGATATCGCAAAATATGTTGGTATCGCAGCTATCGTATTTGCTGATTTAAAGAACTTCAGAGGTCTTGATGTTGAATTCAACATTGAACAGGCAGTAAAATTTGAAGGTCAAACTGGTCCATACTTACAATATACAGGAGTAAGAATTGCTTCTATATTGAAAAATAAAACATTTGATTTAAATAATTGTGATAAAACATTATTTACAAAAACACACTACTTCGAGCTTGCTAAAGAAATCGCTAGCTTCAAATCAGTTATTGAAAAGGCAGCAACTGAATATGCTCCTTCATATGTAGCAAAATATTTACTTGGACTTGCTCAAAGCTTTAACAAATTCTACTCAATTGAAAAGATTAATGTTGAGGATGAAAAGGTTAGAAATACTAATTTTGCTTTAGCAAAGTCTGTTAGAATTGTTCTAAATGAAGGATTAAGATTGCTAGGTATTCACTTCCTTGAGGAAATGTAATGAATAAAAAAAGCTTAATTAGAAATGTAATTTTAGTTTTTGCTATCCTAATTGTTGTAATTATCGTAGTGTGTTCAATTGGTGATATAAAAGAAATTTACAAAGTATTAACAACACAATGTAATTATTTGTATATTTTAGTATGCTTAGGATTATTAATTGGTTATTGTTTATGCTTCCAGCTATCATTAACTATTATGATGAAGCATAGAATGAAAAGCTTAAATGTTGTTGATTCTATGTTTATATCTGGCTCTGAATTTTTCTTTAATGGTATTACTCCATTTTCAACTGGAGGCCAACCATATCAAGTATATGGCTTCAGAAAAAAAGGTGTAAGATTATCAACTGGTACAAGTGTCTTACTTGTTAATTTCTTAGTTTATCAAATTTCATTAAATATACTATTAATTGTTGGTATTAGTGTATATTTCCCTAAACTACAACAGGAAGTACCTGATCTATTATGGCTTATTATTGTTGGTTTCTTATTAAACTTCTTAACAATGATAGTTATTTTAGGTTTAGGCTTAACTAAAACAGCTAATAAATTTTTAAATGTAATGTTTAAATTTTTATGTAAATTTAAATTGATGAGAAGAATACTTGCTAAAAAGATTCCTCATATTCATCAATCAATTGCAAATATGCAGGGTGCCTTTAAGGAAATATCAAAAAATATTCCTTTAATGCTATTATGTTCAGCAATTAAATTTGTTGGATTTGCGCTATATTATTCAATACCTTTCTTTGTATTTTATGCTTTAGGCGTTAATTTGCAATTCAGAGAGATATTTTATATAATAGCGATGGCGTCTTTTGCACTTGCTATAACAGCATGGGTTCCAACTCCTGGAGCTTCAGGTGGTGCAGAGTTAGCATTTACAGCACTATTTGGTGCATTGCCAGAAATTGCAGCAGCATCAGCTGGGAATACTACACTTGCTGTAAGTGGTATGGTCCTTTGGAGATTTGTTACATATTATTTCGTAATGATTTATGGTTTCATTATGTATACAACATTCGAAGGAAGATTAAAAAGTTACGAATCAAAATTTTTATTTTAGAAAGGTTTTATCCTTTCTATATGCCCAGGTGGCGTAATGGCAGCCGCGGTGGACTCAAAATCCACTGGTAGTGATACCGTGAGGGTTCGACCCCCTTCCTGGGCACCATCTAGGAAATACAGCTTTGATACTTGTTATCAAGGCTTTTTATTTTTTTTATTGTTTGATATAATAGAATAAAGAAAGGAGAAAGTATTATTTTCATAATACTAATTAAGCGATGTCAAATTTTGAAGTATATAAGAAGACGTTAAAGTTTTCAATAGTCAATTTCTTAGTTGGCTTATTACAACTAGCAATAGTTGTAGGTGCGGCAGTGGCAGGCTTCTTTATGATGGATAAGGCAACAGATAAGGCTTTAATTGGTCTTGTTGTTGGCTTAGTTATCGGTATTGTTATTGTCGTATTAATTAACATTTTTGTCTGCAACAAGATTAAGGCTGCTCAAATAGCTATGATGGCTATTGGTGTTGTAGATGAAAAGCTACCAGATAATGTCTATAGCGCTGGCTTTGCTGAAGTAAAAGGCAGATTTGCTAAAATCACAGGCTTCTTTGTAGTAATGGGCTTAATAAAAGGAGTATTTAGACAAATAGGTAGAGGTATTACTAGAGTAGGTCAAGCTATCGGTGGTAATACTGGTGGAAATGTTGGTTCTGTTATCGATTCAGCTATTCAAACATTAATTAGCTATTTAGCTGATTGCTGTCTTGGTTGGGTTATGTACAACAAGAAGAAGGGTGTTGCAGAAGCTGCTTGTGAAGGTGCTGTAATATTCTTTAAGCATGGTAAAACATTAATTAGAAATATTGGTAGAATTTTTGGAATGAGCATTTTAGGCTTTATTGTTATTGGTGGTGCATTCTTTGGTATTTCTTATCTAATTTCTAAGAATTTACCATATTTATTTAATGAATTAGCAAGAGAAATTGGTGAATTTGCTGTAAGAGAGCATATAGAAGATTTCCCTGAATTCTTAAAGGATCCAAATACTTTAATGATTGCTATTTGTGCTGTTATAGCTATAGTATTATGGTCAATGATTCATTCATTATTAGTTAGACCATTTATTTTAGTTGGCGTTTTACGTAATTTCATGAAGTCTGGATTAGAAGAAAAGATTTCTGCAGAAGATTTCGAAGCAGTTGCTAAAAAATCACCTAAATTTGCCAAATTACGTGCAAAAGAAATTTAATAATTTATTATTGATATTTGGAAGGTCGAACAAATTGTTCGGCCTTTTATCTATATATAGATAACATCTTGAATAAACGGCTCATTTTTGATAAAATAAATAAGATATTTATAAGATGTGTCGAGGTGTATTATGAAAAAACTAAAATCATATGAAATTAGACAAATGTGGCTTGATTTTTTTGCTTCAAAAAATCATAAGGTTGAACCATCAGCATCACTTGTTCCTGCAAATGATCCAACACTACTTTGGACTAATGCGGGTGTAACTCCGTTAAAGAAATATTTTGATGGATCAGTTGTTCCATCAAATCCAAGAATAACTAACGCTCAAAAATGTATAAGAACAAACGATATCGAGAATGTAGGTAAAACTGCAAGACATCATACATTCTTTGAAATGTTAGGTAATTTCTCAATTGGTGATTATTTTAAGAAGGAAGCTATCGAATTTGCAGTTGAATTATTATTCGATGAAAAATGGTTTGGCTTTGAAAAGGATAAATTATATATCACTTATTATGTAGATGATACTGACGCAAGAGATTTATGGATTAAAAATGGAATTGATCCAACACATTTAATTCCTCTTGCTGGAAACTTCTGGGAAATTGGTGAAGGACCTTGTGGACCAGATACTGAAATGTTCTATGATAGAGGAGAAAAATACGATAAGCGTGGTAAAGAGCTTATTGAACAAGATATTGAAAATGATAGATTCATTGAAATTTGGAATATCGTATTCTCTCAATTCAATTCAAAAGAAGGTGTTGAAAGAAAAGACTATAAGGAATTACCTTCTAAGAACATCGATACAGGATGTGGTCTAGAAAGACTTGCTTGTGTTATGCAAGGTGTTGATACTAACTATGATACAGATTTATTCATGCCAATAATTAAGAAGACAGAAGAAATCTCTGGTGTTAAATATACTGGTCAAATGGCATTTAAGGTAATTGCTGACCATGTTAGAACTGTAACATTTGCTATCGCAGATGGTGCTACACTTTCTAATGAAGGTAGAGGCTATGTATTAAGAAGGGTATTAAGAAGAGCTTCTAAGCATGCTAAATCATTAGGTATCAATAAGCCATTTATGGCTGAGCTAGTTGATGTAGTAATTGAAATCATGGATAAGTTCTATCCATATCTACATCAAAAGAAGGATATCATTAAACAAATCATTACATCTGAGGAAGAAAAGTTCTTACAAACTTTAACTTCAGGTGAAAGAAGACTTGCTTCAATCTGTGAAGCATCTAAGGGTGTTATTTCTGGTGAGGATGCATTCCTACTTTATGATACATATGGATTCCCAATTGAATTAACTGAAGAATATGCAGAAGATAAAGGCTATAAGGTTGATAGAAAAGGATTCAATAAGTGTCTTGAAGAACAAAAGAATCGTGCAAGAGCTGCTCGTAAGGATGAAAATTCTATGAGTGGTCAAAATGAAGAATACTTAAAATTCAAAGAGCCATCTACATTTAGTGGCTATAATGCTTATTCTCATAAATCAAGAATCATTGCTAAATTTGGTAATGGCGTAGTTTTAGATGAAACTCCATTCTTCGCATTTAGTGGTGGTCAATTATCTGATATGGGTAATATTGGTGGAATTAAGGTATTAGATGTTGTTAAAATGCCTAATGGTCAGCATTTACATATCTTAGAATCTAACCCATTTGAGGTTGGTCAAATTGTATGGGCTGAAATTGATGCTAATAGAAGAGAATTAACTAGAAGAAATCACTCTGCAGCTCACTTATTACAAAAGGCTTTACAAGAAGTATTTGGTGAACATGTTCATCAACAAGGTTCTCAAGTTGGTCCTGAATATTCAAGATTCGACTTCAATAATTATCAAACTCCAACTGATGAAGAAATAATTAAGGTTGAGGATTTAGTAAATCAATATATTAAGGAAGCTCATACTGTAACAACTCATATTTTACCAATTGAAGAAGCTAAGAAGCTTGGAGCTATGGCTTTATTCGGTGAAAAGTATGGTGATATGGTAAGAGTTGTTGATATGGAGGTATCTAAAGAATTCTGTGCTGGTACTCACGTTGATAACACAAGCCAAATCGAAAAGTATTGTATTTATAGCTTCGAATCAATTGGTTCAGGTATATTTAGAATTACAGCTTCAACATCAGCTAATGCTATGGAGGTATTAACTCAAAATGTTTCTAACTTAGTTACTAACCTAAATACAGTAATTAAGAAGGCTAATGATTTAGTAACTCAAGCTAAGGCTGAACAAATTGAAATATTCTTCAATTATACAGTTAGAAATATTGATGTTGAAGGCTATAGATATATCCTAGCATTAAGAAAAGAAGTTGCTAAGGCTCAAGAGGCTATGAAGAATCTAGAAAAGGATTATCAAGCTAAGAAGAGTCAAAATGCTTTAAAATCTTTAGATAAATTTGATGCTTTAATTAAGAATAATAAATTATTTACTACAACTGATGTAGAAGATACTAACCTAATTAAGGATATGGCTTCAGCTGTAAGAAATAATAAGGGCTTAGATATTGCTTTATTTGCTTATGCAAATGAATCTAAGGTAACATTTGTTTGTGCTACAAGTGAAAAATATAATGCTGTTGAAGTTGTAAAAGAAGCTTGTAAGGTAACTGGTGGAGGCGGAGGCGGTAAGCCAAATCTAGCTCAAGCTGGTGGTAAGGATCCTTCTAAGACAGCTGATGCTTTAGCTCATTTAGAAGAAGTATATAAATAAATGAGATATTTAGGACTTGATTTAGGTAGTAGAACCTTAGGTATAGCAATATCAACATCTGGTATAATCGCATCTAATCTAGAAACAATTAGATTTAGAGATGATGATTATGATTATGCAATAAATTATACAAAGGATTTATGCATAAAAGAAAAGATAGATGTAGTAGTTTTAGGCCTTCCTAAGCATATGAATGGTGATGAAGGTATTAGGGCAGATATATCTAAAGAATTTAAGAGAAAATTAGAAGAATTATTACCTTCAATAAAGGTAGTATTAACAGACGAAAGATTAACCACTGTCATAGTTGATAAGACTATGATAAGTGGTAATATGAGTCGTGATAAAAGAAAAAAATTAAAGGACGAGATGGCTGCTGTAGTTATTTTACAGGACTATCTTGATAAGGTGAATTAATATGGATAGAAGTATTACTATTACTGGTGATGATGGCAAAACTTATGAAGGCATAATTTTATTTACTTATCACTATGATAAGACAAATAAGGATTATGTTGTTTTCCAAATTAAGGGCTCTGATACAGCTTCAGCTGCAATTTATCATCCTGAAGATCATGGAAATGGTGAATTAGAAAAAATTGAAACAGATGATGAATGGCAAATGCTTGGAAAGCTATTAGAGGATTATCAAGATAGCTTAGAAGATGAAGATTGCGATGGCAATTGTGAAGGCTGTTCAGGATGTGATTCTTGTGATAGATAATTTAGAATTTAATGAATTCGAATTAAAATTAAAAGAATATGCAAAACAATATAATGTGCCTATTATTCAAGATGGAGGTTTAGCTTTACTTGAAGAGGTAATTGCCTTATTAAAGCCTAAAAAGATTTTAGAAATAGGTACAGCTATTGGCTATTCAGCTATTAGGATGAATAGTGTATGTGACTCTGAAATTTATACTATCGAAAGAAATCTAGATATGTATAATGAAGCTAAAAAGAATATATCTTTAGCTAATAAAGAAGATAAAATTCATATTATTTTTAAGGATGCTTTAGAAGCATTTGAAGACGTTAAAGATAATAAATTTGATTTAATATTTATTGATGCTGCTAAGGCTCAATATACTAAATTCTTTAATTTATATACACCTCTATTAAGAGTTGGTGGAGCTGTAGTTTGTGATAATATGCTATTTCATGGACTAGTAGATGAAAATGATTTAGAAAGCATGTCTAGATCTGTTAGAGGTTTAGTAAAAAAATTAAGAATATTCCATCAGAAATTATTAGATAATAAGGATTATAAAACATCAATATTTAATGTTGGTGATGGAGTATCTATATCAGTAAAAAGGAAATAAGAAATGTATATTAAGGGTTTAATTCATAATGTAAATCTTAATAATAAAATTATTGGTATAAAATGCTACAAGAACATAAAGTATTTTATTTTTAATAATAGCCAGATGAATATGTTTAAGAAATATTTATATGTTGGCAATATTATTGAGCTTTATTATGAGGAAACCAATACAAAAATAAAAAGAAATATTTTTTGTTATAATATTTCTTATATTTCAAGCCTTTATGCTGTAGGTATTAATAAGGTTATATATTATGATAAAAGCATCTTAAATAAGTCATTATCAAGCTTTTTATCATCACTTGGTAATCTTATGATACTTGATTTAGAAATGACTATGCCAGATTATGGCAAAAGAGGCTCATTTACACCTGAGGTAATTCAGGCAGGATATATTTTACTAGATTCAAGCTTAAATGAGATTGAACGCTATAGAAAATATATAATTCCATCTTTATCTAAAAAGGTTAATAAAAGAACTCTAAATTTCTTAAAATTACAAGAAGAAGATTTTAATTTTAATGCGATTGATTATAACCAGTTTTATGACGAATTTAAGGATGTTATAGATGAATATAAGCCAACTGTTGTTATTTATGGTAAAAACGATTCTATCGTCTTAAATTCATCATTTAATATCAATAGTAAGGAAGATTTAAATTTAAGATATGTAAATTTATGTCAATTAGTTAAAAATTATTATGAATTAAAAAATGATCCAGGATTATTTAAGCTATATCAAGCATATTATGATGTAGAAAATGTTCAGGTTCATGACGCTTTAGATGATTCATATATTACATCACTTGTATTTAAAGCATTTATTGATGATGTAAATCATAAAATTGATAAGATGAGAATAATAAGAGAAAAATTTGAATAAATTAATTAAACAAGATTTAAAATCTTGTTTTTTTATTATATAATTTACTACTAGGTGATATTTATGAAAATTACAATTATACATGGACAAAGCCATAAGGGCTCAACATATAAAATAGCAACAGATTTAGCTAGTAAGCTAAATGGTGAGGTTAAAGAATTCTTTTTACCAAGAGATTTTAATGATTTTTGTTTAGGTTGTACAACATGCTTCATGAAGGATGAAAAGAAATGTCCTCATTATGAAAAATTAGTTCCAATTACAAATGCCATATTAGAGGCTGATGTTTTAATTTTTGCAAGCCCAGTTTATGTTTATCATGTAACTGCAGGTATGAAAAATTTACTTGATCATTATGGCTATTTATGGATGGTTCATAGACCAGCTGAGGCAATGTTTAAAAAACAAGCAATTGTCATTTCAACTGCCGCTGGTGCAGGTATGAAATCTACTATAAAGGATGTTAAGGATTCCCTATTTTATTGGGGCGTACCAAAGGTATATGAGCTAGGAGTAGCTGTTGCTGCCACAAGCTATGAGCAAATTAAAGAATCAAAGAAAAAGGATATCGAAAAAGAAGAGGCTAAAATTGCTAAAAAGGTAATTAAGAGAAATGGTAAGGTTAAACCTAGATTTAAAACTAAAGCATTTTTCTTCATTATGCATTTAATGCAAAAAACTGGCTGGAATGAGGTTGATTCATTATATTGGAAAGAAAAGGGCTGGACTAAGAAGACTAGACCTTGGAAGAACAAATAAGGGAACGTTAATCGTTCCCTTTAAATATTTTAATATAATCTTCAACAGCCTTCCTTTGAGCTTTATAATCTTCAATTATAGCTTTTTCATTATTTTCTATACCTTCAAAATTTCTTTTTGAATTATAGATAAATACATATAGCTTTTTGTCATATAAAAGCATTGTCTTATCATAATCTGAGCTACATAATTCATATAATTGCTTAATGTTTGATGGAGTAAATATCTTTTGAGCCTCAAATTCATTTAATACATAACAATTAAATAATTTGTTGAAATCGATAACCTCGGTTTCAAATTTAGAAAAATCTCTATAGCCTACTGACCATCTAGCTTCTTTAACAATAAATTTTGTGGCTAGTTCTATATCTATTACATATAACTTACCTAAAAAGTCAGTAACTGTATGGCTAGATTTACCACTAGATTGAGTGTGGGTTACATGCATATCATATGATGTATAGCCCATATCATAAATTGCATCTTGAATCTGGTAAGTAGAACCACTAGGTATCATTTTATATTGTTTAATAGTTTGAACAAGTTCATCCTTTTCTAGTGGCTTAAATTCATATTTAACATCAAAATTTTTTTCTAATACATTTTTTACAAAGTTTTTATGTTCTAAATATCTTGGTCTATAGTATGTAAAATAATATATAAGTCCTATTAAAACTATAGCAAAAAAAATCCCGAAAAATACGAATGGTACATTTGACATCATAATATTTCCCTCTTAAAATATCCTCTAGTTTCTAATTTAGAATCAAATTTTTCATCAATTCCATTTAATTTATTAATAAATCTATTTGTGATTCTTAAAACCTCATTATAATCTTCAATTGTAAAATCTAATCTTAATTTTTTAACATAAGGTGTGATTTTATCAATTTCTTCAATTAAGCAAAGTGGCTTTTCATTAATTATATGAGTTATACATTTATCATGATATAAATAGAATTTAGCAAAATCATCCTTTAAATAATATGTATTCTTATTACAATTGCCACATTCACCAAATTTCTTTAATGGACAGTATTTAGTAGTCATTAAATTTTGGTGACCATAAACAACCATTTCAAGTGGGGCAGAAGAACCATATTTTTTAATAAATGAATTTGAAATATCCTTTATTAAGTTATAATCAGCTTCTACTGATAAGCATACATATTTTGCACCATCATTTAATAAATTATAGATAGCTTCACTATTTATAGCATTAAAGCTATAATCACATGTTATATCTTTATTTTTATAATAATATAGAGCTCCATAATTACCAGCTAGGATATAATCTTCATTAATTTCTTTATACTCTGGATCTACATATCTAATATAATTATCAAAATATATTTTATTAATACCTAATTCCTTTAAGGCATTATATTGTTCAATTGTTCTACATTTAGCTACAATTTCAATATTAGATGCATAAGAAGTATCTATATAATTATTGTTTTCAACAATTTTTACATCATCTCTATAGCCATGAACATCATTAATAATATTTGATATTAATTTTCTTCTTGTTTCATTAATTGCGCCTAAAGGTAGGAATGTATTATATCCCATTTTAAAATCAACATCATCTAAAACATATGATGTATCATTTAATTTATTTAATTGCTTAAATAATGATTCTTTAGTAATAGGCTTATTAATAGATTCATTTAATATTTCATCTGATATAGCTGTATATTTTTTACCATCGATTGTAGTTTCTAATTTTAAATTAGTTCCAACATTACCGTAAGCCTTGATTATAATTTTTTTCTTATAATCATCTAAAATAGTTAAATCAATAGAAGAATCAATCATCTTATAAATTGGTGAATTGACAGGTTGATCCTTAAATATTTCTAAATAACAAATATTAGAAGAAGAGCTAACTTCTTTTTTATTTTCATTATATATTTTATCTATTGTAAAATAATAATCATCATTTGATTTAATTCTAATTCTATCTTTTACATTAAGTGGCTTATATAATTTAATTTTTGTTAAATTCTTTTCCTTTGAAATAATTTTACCAATTAAGGCGCCTTCATTAGATTTTAATTTTTCATCAACTATTAATGATTTATCTTCATTAAAAACAAAGCCCTTTGTGTAATTTCTATGGAATACTGTATCTAGTGTAGGATTATAATTTTTATCATCTAGAGCTTTTCTTAGCTCGCTAGTTACAGTCTTTACATATTCAGCAGATTTCATTCTACCTTCAATTTTTAAAGAATCTACACCAATATTTTTAAATTTATAAAAATTAGAAGAAGTATTTAAATCTCTCATGGATAAATAATATCCTTTATCCTTAAATAAACTATCATTTTTATAAATTTGATATTCTCTTCTACAATTTTGACTACATCTACCACGATTACCACTTCTAAGTGTTAATAGTGAAGAAAATAGACAGCCACCACTATATGAAACACATAAAGCTCCATAAGCAAAAACCTCAAGTGGCATATTAGAGCTTTCTTTAATGTATTTAATTTCTTCAAAGCTGTTTTCTCTAGCTAAGACACATCTGTTTGCTTTAATTTCTTCAAAGAACTTAACGTCCTCTAATGATTTAACACCTGATTGTGTTGAAATATGAGCTTCCATTGGACTTAAATTGTTGATTATATATTTAACTAAAGCATAATCAGTTACAATAATTCCATCAACACCAAGCTTATATAGCTCATATAAGAACTTTTTAGCATCCTCTAGCTCATTTTCCTTAATGATTGTATTTACTGTTACATAAATCTTTTTATCAATCATATGGGCTAAAGTTAAAGCTTCATCAAGCTCATCTAATGTTAAATTTTTCGCGTAAGCTCTAGCACCAAAGCGTTCACAAGCTAAATAGATTGCATCAGCACCATTATAAAGTGCTTGTTTAAAACAATCGAAAGAGCCTGCAGGTGCAAGTAATTCTGTTTTCATAATTTTCACCAACGCATATTATATCATAATATGAAAAAAATAAAAGGAGCATTAGCTCCTTAAATTATTTTACTTCATATGTCCAATTATATGGATCAGCAATCTTGCCTGATTGAATACCTGTTATAGTATCATATAGCATTTGAGAAACAGCACCAATCTTTCCGTTATTAATTGGATATTTTTTACCGTTAACCTCAAGTAAGCCAATAGGAGAAATAACAGCGGCAGTACCAGTACCCCAAGCTTCCTCTAATGTACCATTTTCAACTGCGTCAGTTAATTCCTTTAATGTAACCTTTCTTTCAGTAGTAGGAATTCCTTTTTCTCTTAAAATTTGTAGACAAGATTTTCTTGTAATACCAGATAAGATTGTACCATCAAGCTCAGGAGTTACAACCTCGCCATTAATCTTAAACATAACATTCATGGCACCAACCTCACCGATATATTTTTTCTCATTACAGTCAAGCCATAAAACTTGAGAATATCCTTTTGCCTCAGCTCTTTTACCAGCTCTAGTAGAAGCAGCATAGTTTCCGCCACATTTAGTAAAACCAGTTCCACCTTTACCTGCAACTCTTTCATCTTCAGTTTCAATCATAATTGATACTGGATTTAAGCCTTCCTTATAATATGAACCAACTGGACATAAAATAACCATAAATAAGGCATGCTTAACATCATGTACACCTAAAGTGTGGTCATCACCAATCATAAATGGTCTAACATAAAGTGATGTACCTTCCTTAGTTGGAACCCAATCTCTATCGATATTTACTAAGGCATCAACAGCTTGTACGAAATCATCTTCATCAAGAAGAGGAAGACATAATCTATCAGCTGATACATTCATTCTCTTTGCGTTTTCATATGGTCTAAATAATTGAATCTTGCCTTCTTTAGTACGATAAGCCTTCATACCTTCAAAAATTTCAGCACCATAATGTAGCGCAGTAGAAGCTGGAGACATTTGAAGAGGTCCATATGGAACGATTCTTGCATCATGCCAGCCTTCACCTGCATCCCAGTCCATAATAAACATATAATCTGTAAAGTATTTACCAAAGCCAAGATTGTTTTGATCTGGCTTTTGTTTTAATTCTTTAGCTTTTTCAAATTTGATTTTTAACATTTTCAAACACCCTCTTTGTTTAAAATATATTTTATAATATTATAACTCTAAATTATTTAAAATTGAAATAAAATATTTAATTTTTTTTAAAATTAAAATATAATATAATAAAAGGGAGTATTTCGATGAATATTATTTTTTATACAATCACAAGCATAACAATTGGAATATTGGCATTGTTTTATGCACTTTTTAATATTAAGAAGAATAAAATATATCAAACAATCCTATTCTTTATTTGCTCTATAGCATATATAACAGTAGGATTTGTTGGTCAATTTGTAATTCCAATTGATTTATCATATATAACAATATTAGTTATATTTTTTATTACGATTATTCTAATAATCACAATATTTATGATGAAAAGAAGTGAGAAAAGATGAATCTTTATAAATTACCTAAAATTATGTTAAATATAGGCTTTGAATCATCAGTTAATTATGATGATATGAAACATCTATCATCATTAAGCTATGATGAGCTTGAGCTTGTCCTTTTTGTTAATGATAAGGATGATAGAAATAGCTACACCATCAAAAAAGCCTTTGCTATAGATGAACTACAAACCTCAAGTCAAATAAAAAAGGGAGCCTATGAGCTTGCATTAAATTTTAAAAATGATAATGTAATTTATGCTGAGATTGTTGTAACACCTGCCTTACATATGAAGGAAGGACTAAGTTGTGAAGAGATAATTAACGCTGTTAGAAAAGGCTTTAAACAAGCTGAATGTGATGGCTTTAATATTTTACTTGGTACCTTTAAAAATGCTGAAATGGCTTTAAATTTAGAAATTATTTCATTATATGAAAAATATAAAAATGATGGCGTTTGTGGTATAGCTTTTATTGGAGAATCTATAGCTAAAAGAGTACATGATCTAAGTGATTTAATTGATAAATTAAATGAGAAGGAAGTACCATTTTCATTTGAATGTGGTAAATATGATACTGAAGAAGATATTAGATATTTAGTAAAAAGAAATGTTAAAAGAATTGTCGGTGGCTTAAATTCGATGATTGATTTTTCAGTTATGGCAGAGGCTATTTTAAAAAGAATTCTATTTGTTGAACGGCCAAAGGCTTTAATTGCTAAAAAGGAATTAAATAATTATATGGATGATAGTCTAAAAAAGATGACAACATCTGGTGGACTTTTAACAATTTCTATAGATTCTTTAACAATTGAAAATATTAGCTTATCTGATGAGCTTAGCCATATTAGAGATGTTCAAATGTATAATGATAATGATATTCTTATAATGAATAAAAATGCTTTAATATATAGCTTTTTAGATGTTGATAAAAAAACAAAGTATTCTATGAAAATATCAAAGTTTGAAAATTCAGAAAAAAAGTTAAATTAAAAAGCATTTTTGCGCTATTTTTTCCTTTTCATAATAATATAACAGTATATAATTTAACTATAAAGGAGACACGATAATATGATAAAAGATGAATTTTTTGTATTAAATAATGGTGTAAAAATACCAAAGGTTGCTTTTGGTACTTGGCAAATATCTTTAGATGATGCATATGAGTCTACTATGCTTGCATTAAAGGCAGGATACCGTCATATCGATACTGCTTTAGCTTATGAAAATGAGACTGAAATTGGTAGAGCATTAAAGGAATCTGGTATTAAAAGAGAAGAAATATTTGTTACTACTAAACTTCCAGCTCAAATTAAAGGCTATGATGAGGCTTTAGAGGCTTTTGATATATCTTTAAAAAATTTAGGTTTAGATTATATCGATTTATACCTAATTCATGCACCTTGGCCATGGTCAAATATTGGACAAGATTGTACAAAGGAAAATATTGAAAGCTGGAAGGCTATGATTAAGCTTTATAATGAAGGTAAGATTAGATCTATTGGTGTATCTAATTTTAGACCTGAAAACATTAAGCCTTTAATTGATGCTACTGGCTTTGTACCTCAAGCTAACCAAATTAGATATTTTATTGGAAATACTCAAAAGGAAGTAGTAGATTATTGTAATGAAAACAATATTTTAATTGAAGCTTATTCTCCACTTGCTACATCTAAGCTATTACAAGATGAGGGTGTAATTAATATGGCTAAAAAGTATAATGTAACGCCAGCTCAATTAGCATTAAGATATTGTATTGAAAATAATACACTTCCACTTCCTAAATCAATTCATGAGGAAAGAATTAAAGCTAATTTAGATATTAATTTTAATATTTCTAAAGAAGATTTAGAAATTTTAAATAAATTCCATAATGTAGAATTAGATAGACCTTTAAGAAGCTAGAAAAATAGCTTCTTTTTTATTTGTAAATTTAGTAATAATTTAGTATAATATAAATATTCTATACAATTATAAATAAATAGGTGACTATTATGCTATATACATTTGCAGATGAGTTAAGTAAAATGCCAGTCGCATCAGCAATAATTATATCTATTGCGTTGATGCTTTTTTTGGGTTTTGCTTTAACAAGAATTACAAAATTAATAAAATTACCTAATGTAACAGCTTATATTTTAGCTGGTATATTAATGGGACCATTTTGCTTCCAATTAATTCCAACTAATGTTATTAAAGGAATGGATTTCTTATCGGATATCGCTTTAGCCTTTATCGCATTTTCAACTGGTGAATTCTTTAGGCTAGATGTTTTAAAGAAAAATGGAGGAAAGGTAGTAGTAATTACTATTTTTGAATCATTACTAGCATCAGTCTTGGTATTTATATTGGTATATTTTATATTGCATCTACATATCGCATTTGCGCTAGTTCTTGCAGCACTTGCTTCAGCAACAGCTCCAGCATCAACTATGATGACTATTAAACAAACAGGCGCTAAAGGTGATTTTGTAAATACATTACTTCAGGTTGTAGCCTTAGATGATATTGTCTGCTTATTAATTTATTCAATATCTTTATCTGTAGCAAAGGCTTCAATGTCTGAAGGTGGAATAGAAGCATGGGCTGTATTTAAGCCAATACTGCTAAATCTAGCTGTTTTAATTTTAGGTGGTGTCTTTGGTTTCGTATTAAAGCTATTAATGCCTAAGAAACGAACAACTGATAATAGACTAATTATTGGTATTGCAATGCTATTTACATTCTGTGGTATTTGTTCATTAGTAGATGTATCACCACTATTAGGCTGTATGTCTATGGGTATGGTATATATTAATGTAACTAATGACGATAAATTGTTTAAGCAGATGAATTATTTTTCACCACCGATACTATTATTATTCTTTGTTCGAAGTGGTCTAAATTTCAATTTAAGTGCTTTAGTTAGTGAATCAAGCTTAGGTGCTACACCACTAATTGTAATAGGTATTTTATATTTCGTAGTTAGAATAATTGGTAAATATGGTGGAGCATTCTTAGGATGCTTAACGGTTAAAAAGCCATCAAATATTAGAAATTATTTAGGTCTGGCCTTGATACCTCAGGCTGGAGTAGCTATTGGTCTTGCCGCTTTAGGTGCTAGAACCTTAGGTGGAGATGAGGGTATGGCCTTAGAAACTATAATTTTGGCATCGAGTGTACTATATGAGCTTATTGGCCCAGCATGTGCTAAGCTAAGCTTGTATTTATCTAAATCATATTCAAAGAATTTGGATGAAATTACTGATGTTGAGGTAGTTGCTGCTGATGGTCATAAGAAGACAGACGTTGAGCTTCTAATTGAACAAATTAATGAAATTCAAAAGACTATTCCTGCTCATAATATGACTGAAGAGGAGCAGGCATTCACGGAAGCATCGGAGCAATATTATAATCAAAGAAATTTCAATTGGAATAGAAGATGGAGGGTAAAATAATGTTTTTTGTTGATATTACAGATCCTATAGCAAAGCTATTTGGTGATTGGAGTATGCATATTAATGTTTGGTCAATACTTTTTAGACTTGCTGTAGCTTTTGTTATAGGTACAGTTATTGGATGGGAAAGAAGTAATAAAAGACATGCTGCAGGCTTAAGAACATTTATGCTTGCGATTGTAGCTACAACAATAGCTATGATTATCGATTCATATTTTTATGAATTAGGTAATTCATTCTTTATTATTTCTGGAGCTTCAATTTTAGCATTAGGCTTCTTAAGCTGTAATACTACTTTATATACTTCAAAGTCACAAATTAAGGGGTTAACTACATCTGTTGCCTTATGGGGTGCTGGCTTTATTGGTTTATCTTTAGGCGCAGGCTTATATACAACTACTTTAATTGCCTTTGCTGTAATGCTAATAAGCTTAAGCTTATTCCCAACTTTAGAAGTATATCTAAAGAACAGATCTAACCATTTTGAAATCCACCTTGAGCTTATTAACGCAAGCTATTTAAAGGATTTCACAAAGGTTATGAGAGATTTAGGCTTAAGAATTGATGATATTGAAAATAACCCAGCCTATATTAATTCAGGCTTAAGTGTATATACAGTATCTTTATCAATAACAAAAGATGAGCTACAAAAATATAAGACTCATGTTGAAATAATTGAAGCATTAAGAAGCTTAGAATATATAGCTTATATCGAAGAATTAAGATAATTTAAAAAAATTAAATAATCTTTAACTAAATTTAAGTTTTGTCATTTATCATATAGCTGTAATTAGAGGTGATAGTATGAAAAAACTTAAATTTTTTTTATTCATAGCATTATCTGTTTTAATGATATCTTTAACTTCATGTGATACAACTATATCAGATTTTATAGATAATATTACTCAAAGTGTATCTGATTCAGAAGGTAATGTTAAAACTAGTGATAAAACAGAAACTGAAGAAGTTGTAGAAGAAAAAGAAATTGCTAAATATGAATCAAATTATGAAGAATTATATGGCTATAATCAATTAAAAAGTGATTTTTATTATGGAGAGCTAATGGTAGATGTATACGAAAAATTTTATGAGGCATCATCTACATTTTTAAAAAGTGATAAAGATTATCAGATTGAAACAAATAATAATTATTCTTATGTAGTAGTTGATACATATACTGTAAGCTCAAGATATTTAGATGTAGTAGCTTCAGCTTGGATCACTTTTATTGAAGAAAACCCAATTTATTATTTCTTATATACTGGCTATACAACATCTGAAGTATCAAGAGGTAAGTATAACTTTTATTTACTAGCTGATCCAGCCTATGCTAAAGCAGAAGCTAGAGAGGATGCTAATAGTTCAATTGTTGATATGATTAATGAATTTAATTTAGAATTAGGTGAAGAAGAATTATCAGATTACGATAAGGCAAAGCTAATTCATGATTTTATTTGTAACAGAGTTGATTACGCATATGATTTAAGTGGTGAGGCATCATCAGAAATATGGGCACATAATATAATTGGTGTTGCTAAAAAGTTAGGTAGCGTATGTGAATCATATGCTGAGACATATCTTTTCTTAAGTAGATTAGTTAATTTAGATTCATTAATTGTACTAGGCTACTCATCAAATGTTGGTCATGCGTGGAACTATACAAAAATTGATGGAGTTTGGTATGGGGTTGATGCGACATGGGATGATGAAGAAGAAATAAATTACAATTATTTCTTAGTGTCATCAAGAATTATGAACAAGGAGCACACTGCTAATTCAAAATATTACTATGGAATTGATTATCAGGTAAGCCTACCTACATTATCTCAATCTAGCTATGATACAAGCCTAGATGAAAAGGAAATAATTATTCCAACTTATCCTAGAAGACCAGGTAGAAATCCATGGTTTAATTTTTAAGGAGATTCATTCTCCTTTTTTAAATGCTTATATTTCATATAAGAGGTCGTCATTTTCATTGACAAAATTGGATAAAAAGCATATAATATGTTCTAATGGTGTTTGTTTTTTGGGAGGGGTTTATTATGCAAAAAATTTCACTTGAAGGTTTAGTAGCTTTTTTAAAGGAACAAGGCTTTGTTTTTCAAGGCTCTGAGATATATGGAGGTCTTGCAAATGCATGGGATTATGGTCCACTTGGCGTTGAATTAAAGAATAATATCAAGCAAGCATGGTGGGCAAAGTTCGTTAAGCAAAACAAGCTTAATGTCGGACTAGATGCAGCTATTTTAATGAATAGACAAACTTGGGTAGCATCAGGACATATCTCATCATTTTCTGACCCGCTAATCGATTGTAAGAAGTGTCATGCTAGATATAGAGCTGATAAGCTAATTGAAGATCATTCAAAGGGCGAAATCACTGGTGATGGTATGACTAATGAACAATTAGTTGATTACATTCAAAAGAATAATATCGTTTGTCCAAAGTGTGGTTCAAATGATTTTACAGACATTAGAAGATTTAATCTAATGTTTAAGACACATCAAGGTGTTATTGAGGATTCAGCAAATGAAATTTATTTAAGACCTGAAACAGCTCAAGGTATATTTGTAAATTTCAAGAATGTTGCTAGAACAACAAGAAAGAAAATACCATTTGGTATTGGCCAAATTGGTAAATCATTTAGAAATGAAATCACTCCAGGTAATTTCATTTTCAGAACAAGAGAGTTTGAACAGATGGAATTAGAATTCTTCTGTAAGCCAGGAACAGAGATTGAATGGTTCAATCACTGGAGAGCTTACTGTATGGATTTCTTAAAGCTAATTGGTGTTGATCCAGAAAAGCTAAGATATAGAGATCATGAAAAGGAAGAATTATCATTCTATTCAAATGCTACAACAGATATCGAATTCGCATTCCCTTGGGGATGGGGTGAGCTATGGGGTATCGCATCTAGAACAGATTACGATTTAAAGGCACATCAAAATTGTTCTAAGGAGAATTTAGAATATCTAGATCCAACAGATAATACAAAATATCTACCTTACGTTGTTGAACCATCTGTAGGTGTTGAAAGAATGTTACTTTCAGTTTTATTCTCAGCATATGATGAGGAAGAAGGAGCAAATGGTGATAAGAGAGTTGTATTAAGATTAATACCAGCTTTAGCACCATATAAGGTTGCTGTACTTCCACTTATCAAGAAGAATCATGCTGATAAGGCAAATGAAATCTATGATGAGTTAGTTAAGCATTTCTCATGTGTATATGATGAGGCAGCTAATATTGGTAAACGTTATAGAAGACAAGATGCAATTGGTACTCCATATTGTATTACAGTAGATGATGATACATTAAATAATGGTACAGTTACATTAAGAGACAGAGATACAATGGAACAAGTTGTATTAAAGGTTGAGGATTTAGTTTCATATATTGAAAATAAGATTTTATTATAATTTTTTAAGGAGGAACTATGGCTACACCAGAAGAAATTAATAGTGTTATAGAAGCTTGTGATATCGTAGCTTTAGTATCTGAATATGTCCATTTAGAAAAAAATGGAAAAAATTATAAAGGCTTATGTCCATTTCATAATGAAAAAACTCCATCATTTGTTGTAAGCCCAGAAAAGAAGTTAGCTAAATGCTTTGGCTGTGGTGGTGGAGGAAATCCAATTTCATTCTTACAGCAAATAGAAAATATAAGCTTTGGTGAAGCCTTAGAAAGACTTGCCGAAAGAGAAAATATAACTCTTTCTGGTCCTCAAGCAGTTAAAAAAGTAAATCCTAATAAAAAATATTATGATATTATGAATACTGCAGTTCGGTTTTATAAAAAATCACTTGAGGCATCAGAATTTGGTCTTGAGGCTAAAAAGTATTTAGCTGAAAGAGGCTTAGATGAAGATATTATAAAGGCATTTAATATAGGACTAGCTCCTAAAACAAATGATGCACTTTATAATGTATTAAAAAAATTAAATCATCTAGAGCTTGATATGCTTGATGTAGGACTCGTAGATAAGAATTCAAATATTGGATATCATGATCTATTTGTTGGAAGAATAATGTTTCCTATTTATGATGAAATGGGAAATCCTATAGGCTTTAGTGCTAGAATATTTAATAACACTGATAAAAATCAGCCTAAGTATATAAACACTAGAGATACTGTCTTATATCAGAAAAAGGATGTTATTTATAATTTAAATAATGCAAAATCTGAAATAAGAAAGAAAAAAAGAGTAATTCTTCATGAAGGTCAAATGGATGTCATTGCAGCATATAAAAGTGGCCTAAAGGAAGCTGTTTGTACAATGGGTACAGCGTTAACATTATCACAGGTACAAACATTAAAAAAATATACTAACAATGTTGTTATCTGTTACGATGGCGATAGAGCTGGTGTGTCTTCATCATTAAAGGCTATAAAGCTATTTAAGCAGGAACAATTTAATATTCATCTAGTTTTACTTCCAGATAAGCAGGACCCAGATGAATATGTAAAAAAATATGGTTCTGAAAAATATGTAGAATATTTTGAAAATAATCAGCTAGATGAATTTGCTTATGGATTTGAACATGCTTTTATTGAAAAAGATTTAACAGATTCAAATCAAATGCTAGAGTCTAGAAATGAAATATTTGATATATTAATGACATCAGACAGTAAGATTATCGAAGAAAGATATCTAAGACTTTTAGCAAATAAATTAAAGACAAGCTATGATTTAATTCTTTCTGATTATAATGCTTATAAGGGCTATAGTGATGAGCCATTTACATCTGATGAATTTGAAGCAGTAGTTGTAAATAATTTTGACAATATAATAAGGTCAAATGCCCAAAATAGAATATTTATGTATGCTAAAGCATCAAAGGAAAAAGCTTTATATATTGATTCAGTAATTTCAAGTATGATGGGTGGATTAAGTAAGGAAAATCAAAAATTATGGGTAAATTTAGTCAATAATTTCTATGAAAAGAATGAAATTTTTGACGAAGAGGTTTTTGTTAATTCCTTAGATGATGAAAATAGATCTCATTATTTTAAAATTACTGAGGATTTAATTAAAGATAAAAATCCTTATAATAGTGTTGATTTAGAGGCGTGCTTAGAGAAGATTAGATTGGATCAAATTGATAATGACAATAAGAAATTAACAAATGCACTAAATAATGAAATCAATACAGATGCTAAAGTAGACATATTGGCTAATAAATTTAAAAATAGACAAAAAAAGAATAATTTAAAAAGGAGAGTTTAAAATGGATTTAGAGACAGCGATTAAGGAATTAACAGAATTAGCAAAGAATAATAATGGTGTTCTTACAAATCTAGACCTCTTAAAATATTTTACTGAGGACCGGGATGAATATGATAAGCTTGAGAAAGCTCTACAAGATCAAGATATTGCTATCAACCAAGTTGATGATAATGATTTAGATGATCCTGAGGAACCTACAATTATTGAGGAAGAAGAGGTTGATATTTCAACATATGACCAATTACCTTCTTCAGTTAGGGTTGATGACCCAGTTAGAATGTATTTAAAGGAAATTGGTAATATTCCTCTATTAACATTAGAACAAGAAACTAAATATGCTAAGGAAGTTGAAGCAGGTAGAGATGCAAAGGCTAAATTAGAAGTAATTGAAGCTGATGATCAAAACACTGTATCTCAAGAAGAATATGAAGCATTACTTGATTTATCTGATGCTGCAGATAACGCAAAAGAAAAGCTTGTTGATGCAAACTTAAGACTTGTAGTATCTATCGCAAAAAGATATTTAGGTAGAGGCTTACAATTCCTTGATTTAATTCAAGAAGGTAATATGGGTCTTATTAAGGCTGTAGATAAGTTTGATTCAACTAAGGGATACAAATTCTCAACATATGCAACTTGGTGGATTAGACAAGCTATAACAAGAGCTGTTGCTGACCAAGCTAGAACTATAAGAATTCCAGTTCATATGGTTGAAACTATTAACAGACTAGTTAGAACTCAACGTCAATTAGTTCAAGAATTATCTAGAGAACCTTCTCAACAAGAAATCGCTGATAGAATGGGTGTTTCAGTTGAAAAGGTACAACAAATTCAAAAGATTGCTCAAGAACCTATCTCTTTAGAACAACCAGTTGGTGAAGAGGAGGATTCATCTTTAGGTGACTTCATTTCAGATCCACATGCTCTAGATCCTTATGAATATACAGCTAAGATGAAGCTAAAGGAAGAATTAAATGAGGTTTTAGCTACACTTACTGAAAGAGAAGAAAGAGTAATTAGATTAAGATTTGGTTTAATAGATGGAAGACAAAGAACTCTTGAAGAGGTTGGTAAAGAATTTAACGTTACAAGAGAACGTATAAGACAAATTGAAGCTAAGGCTTTAAAGAAATTAAGAAATCCAGCTAGAACAAGAAAATTAAAGGATTTTGTAGTACGTCATTAATTAAAATGTTTCCGTTTGGAAGCATTTATTTTTAGAGGTTTATTATGGATAGAATAGAATTATTATCATCTTTATTAAAAGATTCTAAAGTAGTAGCTGATTGTGGCTGCGATCATGGATATGTTTTAATAGAGGCAATGAAAAAATATAATGTTGAAGAAGCAATCTTTATTGATGTAAATAAAGAACCACTTTCCCTAGCTAATAAAAATTATATTTCATCAAAATTAAATAAAAAGGCTGATTTTATTTTATCTGATGGCTTTAAAAATTTAGAAAAAGATTTTGATACGGCAGTAATTGCTGGAATGGGTGGAATATTAATTAAAAGCATATTAGAAGAATCATATGATAAAATAAAAGATAAAAAATTAATATTACAGCCTAATTCAGATAGATATTTAGTAAGAAAATATTTAAATGAAAATAATTTTAAAATTATAGATGAATATGCATTTTTTGATGCAAATAAATATTATGAAATTATAGTTGCAACTCCAGGAAAAGAAACTCTTAATGAGTTAGACTTTAATTATGGTCCAATATTAAGAAAAAACAAAAATGAAGATTATCTAAATTATTATAATAATTTATTAAATCAATTAAATGATTATATTCCAAATATTAAAGATAATGTTAAAAAAGAAGAAAAACTAGAAGAATTTAGAGATTTAATAAAAATTACTACTAAAGGAATCTATGAAAAGCACTTTATAAATAATACTAAAAATTATTATGAAACTTACTTTTTAGATGATAAAAAAAGACCTACAATAATTGTATCTCCAGGTGGAGGATATGCTTATTGTAGTCCAAGAGAAAAAGGTCCTATTGTCTATAAATTTAATGAGCTAGGATATCATGTTATAGTTGTTGATTACTTAGTAACTAAAGAAGCTTATCCAATGCCTGGAAGATATTTTTCTGAAGTAATAAAAAAATTTAGAAATGATCCAAGAATTGAATTGTTAATTGGGTTAGGCTTTTCTGCAGGTGGACATAATATATTAGAAGTAAATGTTCACAGCGATGAATATAATATAGATAAATTACCACTTTTAATGCTTGCATATCCTGTAGTTACATCAGATGAAAGATATTATCATGGTGGTTCATTCATTAATTTATTACAGGATAAGGATAATCAAGAATTAAGAAATAAATTATCATTAGAAAAAGAAATTAAGAAAAATTCAATTAATGATTTATTCTTATGGGGAACAATTACTGATGAATCAGTTAATTATATGAATTCAATATTATTGCTTGAAGCATGTAAGGATAATAATATAAATGTTGAATATCATTTATATCCAATGGGCTCTCATGGACTTTCATCAGCTGATTTTAGATCTGCAGAAGGTAATATAAATAAGATTAATCCATATATTCAAAATTGGATAGAGCTTGCCGATAAGTGGATAAAGAAAAAAATAGAAGAATTGAATCACAATTCTTCTAAATAATTGATTATTTCATCTACAATATATGATGGAGTAGAAGCTCCACTTGAGATATTTATTGTATTAATATTTTTTAAATCATAAGATTTTAATTCTGATAAATCTTCAACTAAAATAGTTTTAATTAAAGCTTGTTCAAGGCTAACCTTGGCAAGCTTTTTTGTATTTGAAGATGATTTATCACCAACAACAATACATAAATCAGCCTTAGGTTGGTTTTTCATAGCTTCCTGTCTAATAGTTGTTGCATTACAAATCTTATCATCAATTATAATATTATTAAATTTGTTTTTTAATTCATCAAATAAATTTGAAATATCATATTTTGATAATGTTGTTTGATTTGTACAATATATTAAATTATTGTTGATACTCAAATTATTTATATCATCTAAATTAGTTATAAAATGAATTTTATCTGATATACCTAATACACCTTCACATTCAGGATGATTCTTAGTTCCAATGTAGATTATTTCATATCCTTTATTTAAAAAGTCTAATATTTTTTGATGAACTATTTTTACATATCCACATGTAGCATCAATAATATTTAACTTTTTTAAATTAGCTTTTTCATAAACTAAAGGACTTACACCATGAGCAGAAAAAACTACGCTACCTTCATTTATATTATCTAATAATTCTAGTCTAGTTTTATTTTTATCCTCAATTAAAATAACACCTTTATTGATGAAATTATTAACTACATTTTTATTATGTATAATACTGCCTAATAAATAAATAGGCTTAGAAGTAGAAGGATTATTAATTGCCTCATCTATAATATCTAAAGCTCTTTTAACACCATTACAATACCCTTGGGGCTCAATTCTATTTATTTTCATTTAAGCCACCAAAGCGTCTTTTTCTTCCTTGGAATTCTATTAATGCTTTAATTAAATCTTCCTTACCAAAATCAGGCCATAATGTATTTGTAAAATATAATTCAGCGTAGCTCATTTGCCATAATAAGAAATTAGATACTCTTTGTTCACCTGATGTTCTAATTAATAAATCTAATTTAGGGAAACCTTTAGTATATAAATTATCAGAAATCATTTGTGCATTGATATCTTCAGGCTCTATTTCATTATGCTTAACCTTTTCTGCGATATGCTTTACAGCAGTAGTAATTTCTTCATAAGAACCATAATCGAAGCATATAGCAAGTGTAAGACCAGTATGGTCCTTAGTCATATCTTCAATTTCATTAATAACATTTAAAAGCTCTGGACTAAATCTATCACGTCTACCAACAAATTGCCATCTGATAGAAGAATTAGCTATTTGTTTTTTTAATCTTTTAAACATTCTTTCTGGAGCCTTCATTAAATAATCAACTTCATCCTTTGGTCTAGACCAATTTTCAGTTGAAAAACAATAAAGTGTTAAATATTTTATACCTAAATTATTACATTCTTCAGCAATGTTATTAATATTAAATGCGCCCTTTCTATGTCCGTAGGTTCTTGGTAGTAATCTTTTCTTAGCCCATCTACCATTACCATCTAATATTATCGCAATATGCTCTGGAATTCTAGTCATATCTAATTCTGCCATTTTTCATCACCTGGATTTATTATATCATATTTTTATATTATATATAAAATTTTTTCTTATTTATCGACATTATTTTTAAATAATGTTATAATATTTAAGGTTAGAGATTATTTGAATTTTTGGAGGTTTAATATGACCCTACATGAAGCTAGAATAGAAGCAATGAAAATTTTATATACATTAGATATGAATAATTCTTTAGATGAAAAAAATGTTGAATCAGAAGATAAAGTAGCTAAAGAATTAGCAATAAATACAATAAAAGAAGTTCAAAAGATAGATTTTATTATTTCTGTATGCTTAAAGAATTATACATTAAATAGATTAAATTTAGTTGATAAGGCAATCGTAAGACTTGCAACATGCGAATTATTAATGGGAACAGATAAAAAGATAGTTATCAATGAAGCATTAGAATTAACAAAGGAATATTCAGATCAAGGAGATCATAAGGCAGTAAGCTTTAACAATAGATTATTAGATACTATAAGTGTAAGAATGAAGGATTTGATTTAATATGGAAGAACGTTATTTAACAGTAACGGCCCTAACTAAATATATAAAATATAAATTTGACCATGATGTTAATCTAGAAAAGGTATTATTAGAAGGTGAAATTTCTAATTTTAAACATAATTCACGCGGTCATTTTTATTTTACTTTGAAGGATGAGAATGCCTCAATAAGCGCAATGATGTTTGCCTCATTTGCCTCAAATGTTAAATTTGAGCCGAAGGATGGAATGAAGGTATATGTTAAAGGAAGCTTATCAGTATATGAAGCATCAGGTACATATCAAATTTATGTAAATGAGATGAAATCAAATGGTGTTGGTGATCTTTATTTAGCATATGAGGAATTAAAAAAGAAGCTTACAGCTCAGGGGCTATTTGATATGGCTCATAAGATGCCAATTCCTAGATTTCCAAATACAATAGGCGTTATAACATCACCTACTGGTGCGGCAGTAAGAGATATCATTAATACAATAACAAGAAGATATCCTTTAGCTAAAGTTATTTTATATCCGGCAATCGTTCAAGGTGATGAAGCTAAAAATGATATTGTAAAACAAATCAGAAAGGCTAATGAGGATGGACTAGTAGATGTTTTAATCGTTGGTAGAGGTGGAGGCTCAATTGAAGATTTATGGGCATTTAATGAAGAAATAGTTGCCTATGAAATCTATAATTCAAGCATCCCAATCATATCTGCTGTTGGTCATGAAATTGATTTTACAATTGCTGACTTTGTGGCAGATGTAAGAGCGGCAACACCAACAGCGGCTGCTGAGCTTGCAACACCAAATGTTGAAACATTAAAACAAAATATCAATTATTATGTTGATGCATATACAAAGTTAATTAAGCATTTATTTGATACTAGAAAGAAAGAATTAATTAATGTTGATTCAAGGCTTGATGGCTTAAATCCTAAAAAGATTTTAGATAATAAGAAGGAAGTATTAAATTTAAAGGTATTAAAGCTTAATACATTAATTAATCAAATTATAACTGCTAAAAAATATAATTTTGATTTAGCAAAGGCTAATTTAGAATCTAAAAACCCTCTAGCAATTATGGAAAAGGGTTATTCAATAAATAAGGTTAACAATAAAATTGTTACAGATGCGAAAAAGGTTAAGGTTGGAGATAAGCTTGAAACAACCTTAAAAAATGGAACAATAATTAGTGAAATAAAGGAGATAAATATCAATGGAAAATAAAACATTTGAAGAATATATGCAAGAATTAGATCAAACATTAAAAGCATTAGAAAATAAAGATATTTCACTAGAGGATGCAGTAAAAAACTATACCTTAGGCTTAGAATTATCTAAGAAGGCTTACGATATATTAAATACATCAGAACAGCTAGTTGTTAAAAAGATGACTGAAGCTGGTCTAGTAGATTTTAAGGTTTCTAACGAATAATGAGACTTGATTTATATCTTGTTGAAAAAGGTTTTTTTTCAACTAGAAATAAGGCAAAATTAGCTATTGATGAAAATAAGGTTTTTGTTAATGGTCAAAATAAAAAGGCTTCATATGAGGTAGTAGATTCAGATAAAATTGAAGTCGTAAATCCAAATCCTTATGTATCTAGAGGTGGTTATAAGCTTGAAGGAGCAATTAAAGAATTTAAGCTAGATTTTAAGGATAAGGTTGTTGTAGATATAGGATCGTCAACAGGCGGCTTTACTGATTGTGCTCTTCAAAATGGAGCTAAGCTAGTATATTCAATTGATGTTGGAACAAATCAAATGGATGAAAAATTAAGACAGAATAAAAAAATAATCTTAATGGAAAATACTAACATCAAAGATGTAGAATTCTTTGATAATCCAATAGATTATTTAATTATGGATGTTTCATTTGTTTCAATTGAATATCTATTACCATATATTTATAAGCATATTAATGATAATAACGCACTTGTTGCGTTAATAAAGCCTCAATTTGAAGTAGGTAATATAAAAATAAAGGGCGGAATAGTAAAAAGTAGAACAAGCCATATAAAGGTAATAGAAAATATTATTCTAGAATTAGAAAAATATAATCTATCCATTTATAAGCTTGCAAAGAGTCCCATTCTTGGTGGCGATGGGAACACTGAATATTTAGCTCTAATCAAAAAAGGTATAAATAAAAATATTAATATTTTAGAGGTTGTGTAATGCTTAAGAAATTACATGTAGAAAATTTTGCGATAATAAAGGATGTTACAGTTGAATTTGATTCTAATATGACAGTTCTAACTGGTGAAACAGGTGCTGGTAAATCCTTAGTTATCGATTCTATTATGCTACTTTTAGGCTCAAGAGCTGATTCTGATATGATTAGATATCATGAGAAGGAAGCAATAATAGAAGGAACATTTACATCAAATGAAAAGCTAGATGAAATGCTAGATAAATTTGGTATTCAAAGAAAAGAAGATATAACTATTTATAGAGAAATTAGTAATAGCTCAAAAAATATTATTAAAATCAATAATCAAATGGTTAGTCTTCAAAATTTAAAGGAATTAGCTCATATCTTAGCTGATATCCATGTTCAAAATGATACATATATGCTATTTGATAAAAAGAATTATTTATCAATTATAGATTCACTTGGTGATGATTCATTTAAGAAGGCTTTAAATGATTATACAATTGAGCTATTTAAATATAATGAAGCATATAAAGAATATCATCATATTCTAAATAATAAAAATAAAGCAATTGAAAAATTAGAATATTTAGAATTTGAACGTGATGAATTAGAAGCTCTAGATTTAACTTTAGATTGTGATAAAGAGCTAGAACAAGAAATAGAAAAATTATCAAATTATGACAAAATCTATAATGGCTTAAGTGACGCATATAATATGCTAGAAAATGAACTTGATCCACTTTCTAAAGTATATGATGCTGCCAAAGCATTAGAAGATATTTCATCATTTGATAAAAATTATGAGGACTATTCTTCAAAGCTACTAGATACATATTATATTTCATCAGATATTAAAGATATGATATCTAAGGATTTAAATAATTTAGATTTTGACCAAAATTACTTAAATTCATTAAATGAAAGATTAGATTTAATAGATAAGGCAAAACAAAAATATAATAAATCAGTTAATGAATTAATTGAATATTTAAAAAAGATTACACTAGATATTGAAATAACTACAAATTATGATGAAATCTTGAAAGAAAAAGAAAATGATTTAAAGAATATATTTAAATCATTAGAAGCTAAAGCTCTTAAATTAAGTGATAAGAGAAAGAAGATAGCTAAAGAATTTAGTGTTGGTCTAATAAATGAATGTAAGGATTTAGATTTAGATAATACTAAATTTGAGGTTAAATTTAATGATGTAAGCCTAGATTATTTATCAAATGATAAATTTTTAGAATCAGGTATTGATGATGTTGATTTCTTAATTAGCTTTAATATTGGAGAAGCTCTAAAGCCTTTATATAAGGTAGCATCTGGTGGAGAAGCATCAAGATTAATGCTTGCTTTAAAAAGCTATTTAAAAACAAAATTAAATATAAATTTATTTATATTTGATGAAATAGATACAGGTGTATCTGGTTCAACAGCTAAAAAGATAGCAAATAAGATGAAAGAAATTGCAAATGATGTCCAAGTTATTTGTATAACTCATCTACCACAGGTTGCAGCAATTGCTAAATATCATAAATTTATTTCTAAAGAAGAAATAGAAGGAAGAACAATAACTAAGATAAAAGATCTAGATTATAATTCTAGAGTTGAAGAAATAGCATTGATGCTATCTGGAGATAAATTATCAAGCTTTGCCTTAGAGCACGCAAAAGAATTATTAAAAGGATAAAATAATAGAAATATAGATATATTGAATTAAAAAGATAAATGTGTTAGACTAAATAAAAATGTAATATATATTAGAATTTTTGGAAGAAGGAATGAATATGAAGAAGAATTATTTTGTAGTTTCAGCAATAATAATTTTAATAATTTTTTCATTCCTTCTTTTTTCATGCAATAAAAGCTTAGATACTCCTGATAATTTAGTGCTAAATGAAGAAGAAATATTGACATGGAATAAGGTTAATGGCGCTTCTTCATATGAAGTTATAATAAATGATAAGTCTTTATTTACTGATGATAATAAAATAGATTTATTTGATGAAATTACTGAACCGATTGAATATGAAATAAAAGTAAAAGCATTAAATGATGACGTAAGAAGAGATTCTTCATATTCTAATACGATAAGATATAGTGTTCCAATATTTACGGATGTTAAAGCTGGGTTTAATGGTGATGGAACAATTATTTTAACAAAGCTTAATTCAAAAGACATAAAAGGTAAAATCTGTATTCCAAAAGAAATTAATGGTAAAAGGATTACAGTTTTAGGAGATAGATGCTTTGAAAATTGCAATGAATTAACTGGAGTTATTTGTGATGGAATTGAAGCAATTAATTTTGCTTGCTTTAAAGATTGTCCTAAATTAAGACTTGTTAATGCGTCAAGCGCCAAAATAGTAGGAATTGGAGCGTTTTATAATTGTGTTAATTTAGAAACACTTATACTTACAGATTCATTGGAACGCATTAATTCTCGTTCGTTATGGTGCACACGGATAAAAAAATTATATCTATCTAAAAATGTTTCTATCTTGGATCCTCCAATGTTTTATGGATGCAATAATTTGGAAAATGTAGAAATAGCACTAGATAATAAAAACTTTTATATGGATGATAATTGTATTTTTTCAAAAAAGGATAATAAGTTGATTAGAGGTTTTGTTAATTCAATAATTCCTTCAACGACTAAGGTGTTAGGTGCTTATGCATTTTATGGATTAAATATTGAAAATATAGATATTCCTGAGGGAGTAGAAGTAATTGAGGAAAGATGTTTTGAAGACTGTAAATATTTGAACAATATTAAATTGCCTAGTTCAGTAATGGAAGTATCATCTTCAGCTATTACAGGCTGCAAAAATATTAAAAAAATAGAAATAGGAAACAATGATATATATGAAGTTATAAATAATTGTTTAATTAACAAAAATGAAGGAAGTATAGTTTTGGGGTGTAAAAATTCGATAATTCCTACTGATGATTTTATAAAAAGTATTTCATATAATACCTTTTGTAATGTTGGATTAACAAGAATAGAAATACCATCTAATATCAAAGAAATATGTAATGGTTCGTTTTATAAATCAGAAGATTTGGAAGAAGTAGTTTTAAATGATGGTTTAGAGTATGTTGGAGAATATGCATTTAGCTATTGCTATAAAATAAAATCTATAATTGTTCCGAAAACTGTTAAAGAATGTTCAGGCTTTACTAATTGCAAATGTCAAATAATTATATTTAAAGATACTAAATGCAAACTTATAAATGATTTTAATTATAACTACTATTTTACCGAAGGAATAGATGATAGAATTATTACATTTGGTGGATCAGCTATCCGTAATAATCTGAAGGAATGTGAAATAATATTTGATGATGAATATTATGTGTACTCAATATCAAATTACAACACAATTAATGTTATAGTACCTTACCGAAAAGGTTATAAATTTTTGGGATGGTCAACATCTTTGAATAAAGATGACATAGTTACTAGAATAGAAACTATCCAAGTAATGACATATGCGCTTTCTACGATGGGGTATGCAGTACCAGTAGAAGGAGAGTTTGTTGAAGTGACAGTTTTTGATGAAAATTTAGACTATACGAAATATGAAAGATTTTATTCTATATGGGAAAAGGAGAAAATGTAAAAATGATAAAAAAATTTATTTTATTAATTAGTACTATTACTATCTTCATCAGTTTGTGTTTTATAAATGTTAAAGCTGACAAAATCTATAATAAAATTTATTATGTTACTGATAATCCTAACTATCAAACTACTGAAATGGGGTTTATTTATAATAGCTCCTACAATTATAATGATGTGGAAGCCATATATTATAACAATCAACAGGATAACTCATTATATTTTGTCGAAAGTGTATTTGATGGGGATACAGAATTTTTATATTCAAATATAACATATTCTTGTATAATATTTGAATGTTATTATGAATTTAATATGAAAGATTATAATGATAATAATTTACCAACTTCTTCACAAGTATCATTTAGTTATTTTGCTAACATGCTTTCATATATGTTCAGTGATTTAAAGGGACCTTATAAGTACAATGATATATGTTTTATTTGCGCAACTGACCAAAATAGGTTTTATAATGATACTTCATTTTTACAATATGTAGATTTTCATATTGATACAGATATTTATTATCTGTTCTTATCAAATATGTTTGCAAAATGTGAAACATATTGCGGAGGTCCGATTGGTTCATTATCCTTTTTAATCAATAATGGTATTTATGATCCTCTATCATCTTCATATTTTTATGACACATATATTTATAAAAATTATTTTAAACCATATATTATATATAATTATTTCGCAAGTGATATACCTGATTCTGTAGCTTTAAATTCATCAGCTAATAATGGTATTCATTTCTATTTTAATTTCATGGATTTAGAGTATGTAGAATATAATTATTCTCTATATGGTATAGCTGATAGTGCTGATTTAGAAGATGATGAATTGCCTCCTACTGATTATGTTTTTTTAGGACAATCATTCGGCACAAATTTAAATAGTCTAAACTATTTAACAGATTTATTTGATTGGGAAGAGCGGAAGGCAGTTGATGTCCCTTTCTTCTACTATAATACGTATAATCAAGATCTTTCATCTTATATATCAAATCCAAATATTATTAATTTTTTTCCAGCATATCCTGTTATTTCTGCAAATATAACTATTCCAACTATGTTAAAAACTTTTATTGAAGGGAATAGCATTAGTTTGTATGATAATTGGACTGGAGTATGTGTGATAACTCATAAGATGGTTAATGCAGGTGCAAATGGATGGATGAGTAATCAAGGTTATATGGAAGAATTCGATTTAGATTTTTATTATAATTTATACTTATAAAAAAAGAGGTGAAAAAATTCACCTCTTTTTTAATCAGCCTTTTTAGCTTCTAGTTCAAATACCATTTCTTTTAAATCTTTATCTTTTAATCTCATAAGAAAAAGTACCCCTTAGTCTTTCTAGATTTCTCTAGTCCAACTTTTGGGGTACTCTTCAAATTAACATTCTTATTTGTTAGTTTAATTAAATCAAAGTGTAAATTATTTTCATATTGAAAAATAATTCAAACAGTTTTAAACTAAAATTAGAGTTAAAACAATTACAAATTTAAGGAGAATATATTATGGCAAATAAAGGCTTAAAAGAAGAAAACACAATGCTAGAATTTGAGCTTTCTGATGTAAAAGTAAGTATTGATTTATCAAAAGAAAACAAAAATATTATTGCCACTATTTTACTTGGACTAGATATTGGAATTGAGCC
>JAEEGL010399175.1_pt1 | contig 56378 bp, 45 predicted proteins | sample 9134231 | NCBI WGS metagenome assembly JAEEGL01 (sample SAMN16246548, study PRJNA631951) | gut metagenome | biome: gut microbiome; feature: rumen; material: fiber-attached | host: Bos | place: Iran: Karaj | collected 2018-10
CAATGCGCAGATGAGCAGTCGGATGGTGCGCCAGTTCTGTGTGATAGATGAGGCGGGGCAACAAATCTTGAAGAACGCGATGGACCGGTTGGGGTTGTCCGCCCGCGCGTACGACCGCATCCTCAAGGTGGCCCGCACCATTGCGGACCTCGACGGTAGCGAGCGTATTGAGACATGGCATCTGAGCGAGGCCATCAATTTCAGGAATTTGGATAGGGACAATTGGGGGAAGAAGTGATTTTGTTGCGGAAACATTTGCGGAAATGCGGAAAGATGCGGAATTTTTTTACCTTTGCCGTCCAAAAACAATCCCAATGCCCCTCCACAGGAAAAAACATTACGACCAACGCCGATGGCTGATGAAACAGCCGTATGAGGCGCAGGAAAAGGCACAACGGCGTCTCGATTACTTTTTTTACGCCATCATCGCGGTGGCGGTTGTCGTTGCCATGTCGTTTTCTCTTTTCAAAGGCCACAACATCGGCAGGGCAGTCTTCTTTTTCCTGTTTCTCATTTGGTGGACTTATTTCGCTCTCAAATCAGATCTGCACCGAATCGCCAAGTTGAAAGGCTGGGAAACCGTTGCGAAAATGACATACGACCCGAAAGCGGAGAAACCGCGCGAAGAGGCTTCGCTACGGGAAGAACGACTGAAGTGCCCGATTGACACGGAAACGCTCATTGTCATGGAAAACATAACAAATCTTGAGCAATTGGAAGCAATCCTTTTCGATTATGTGGAGGTGGAATGCGACACACTATGCGACGACCTGCCCCTGTTGTGGAAGGTCGGCGAGAACCGCTATTCCGTCACTTTCCCCTGCGGTATCTCCCGAAAGCATCTTTATGAACTGATGGACAATCTGATATGTTTTCCTGATTCGGCAACCGTCTATGGCTGGTGCCGGCCCGATCTCTTCAAGAAAAAAGGCGACGGATGGATCTTCCTGCGCAACGGCGGTGAGGATATGCTAGTTGCCTATTCGGACGATGGTACTCTTTGGGACATCGACGCCACAGATGCTGTACTCCGTAACCCTCACTATGCCAACGGTTTCAAGGAATACCCGACCATCGATTGGAACACTGCCAAACAACTGGGGTTATATTATTAGCACTTATTTCATCAAAGGGGTGCAACCTTTTGGCTTTTTCGTGTCATAAATGTAGATAAAGTTGCTAATTTTGCAGCATCATATTTTCAGATTCTGTTTAACGGACCTCGCCGGATCTGGGGGTGTGGCGCGAAAATGACAAACAACAGAGGTCCCCTGTATGATTATGAAAAACCTCATCTCCTTATTCGTGATATTAGCGATACTGGTGTCAGGGTTGTCGGCGCAATCCGTCATCCGCTTTACCGCACAGGACAATCTGGGGCAATACACCCAACTGCATCATGTGACGCTGCATAACATGACCCGTGGTTGGACGCAACAACTCTATTATCCGGACACCATTTGGGTCACCTCGGAGGTGGGTGTTTCCTCGTATGACCTTGAAAAATCCTTCCATTTGTGTCAAAATGTCCCGAATCCTTTCAATGGGATTACGGAGTTTACCCTGAATCTCCCTTACGAGGATCAGGTGAATGTTGTGGTTTATGAGCTGTCAGGACGACAGATTGCCCACTTCTCGCAAAAGTTGTCACCCGGTTCGCACACATTCCGCGTCATGCTCCAGAAGCCGCAGACTTATTTGCTCACCGTCGCGACGAGTCGTGACAAGGCAAGCATCAAGATGGTGAATACCGGCGGCTCTTTTTCGGGCATCCGTCACATCAGTTCCGATGTCCCACACACGGTCTCCCTGAAAGCGCAGATGTCAGATCCGGATTTCCCTTTCGAGCCAGGCGACGACATGCTGTATGTGGGGTATGTGTTGATAGATAGTGTGTTTGTGTGTAGCGATTCGATTCGTCAGTTTCAGTATAATTTGAATGAGGATATCGTGCTGCAATTTCACCTTTGGAAGCCGAAGTACCACGAAAACCGGTATGTGGACACCTCCATGCTGTTCATACCCATCGGGGTGGAGTGCAATGGCGGATGCGGTGTCTCCAAATCTTTCTTGGTGACGGGATTCCCGAATGGCGATTTCGTGCAGGGCGCCGAAGACATCTATTTCGTCCGGTTGAAGATAGAGCAAAGCGATGTGAGCGACCTTTGGATAAATCTGACTTGCCCGAACGGAGTCAGCGCAAGCATTCTCAAGACCAAGTACCAGAGCAACAGCGGTTGTTATTCCCAGATTCCCACATCCGAACAAGGATGGCCGATAATGGGCGGGGCCGATCCCCATTTCGGTTGGTCCCGTCCGGATGGTTTCAGCAACTTTTGCGATCCGGATTCCAACATTATCGGGACATGCTGGAACTACTGCTGGTCTGACAATACCACCCAAGGATATCAATATGCTGGCGGAAACGGTTATGTGACGGATTATAACAATCTCATTACCAGCAACAACCCCTATAGTTCCATTACTTCACAGTATGTGGATTCCACCCATGTCTCCAACATGACCCAAGTCTATCATCCGCATGTTTCATTCAGCAATTTGGTAGGTTGTCCGATGAACGGGCTGTGGACCATTACTCTTATCAACGGGAACCCTTATACGATTGAGAACGGTTACCTGACGGAGTGTGAGTTGAGGCTTCGGGATGATTCCGTCATCGTTGGTTATGAATACGATTTCCAACCTGCCGAGCTGACATTCCCTGGGGTAATAACCCTAGGTGTTAGTGTAAAAGGCAGTAACACTGCGGTTTGCGTCGGCGAGGTTACGGATTCCGGCAATGCGGCACTCAGTGCAAGAGGATTCTGTTGGAGCACTTTGCCGAATCCCACTCTCAATGACCCGCATACTTCAGGATCTCCCAATGTAGGGACATTTCTTGACACGCTCACCGGCCTTTCACCGGATATCACCTATCACTATAGGGCATACGCCGTGAATGAGGCGGGTGTTGCGTATGGGGCGGACAAGACCTTTATCTTGGCTTCCGACCACTCTTGTCCACCCTCTGTAACCGACTATGATGGAAATGTTTATGAAACCGTGCAGCTTGGTTCGCAATGCTGGATGCGGGAGAATCTGAAGACCAGGCACTTTGCTGACGGAACGGAAATTCTCCTCCAAACCCAGGTGGCCAACAATTTCGTCACCCCGAGTTATTGGACCAGCGGCGATACCAATGTTTACGGGCGGCTGTACAATCTTCCTGCAGCTGTAAATTGTGAGTATCTTCCTGATAGTCTGCATATTTTGATTCAAGGTGTTTGTCCCGATGGTTGGCATCTGCCCAGTCTTCAGGAGTGGCAGAATCTTTTTTCATATGTCAGCGGCACCCCAGCTTATCATTGCAACGGGAATCCGAACAAGATTGCCAAGGCATTGGCCTTTGACGGTTTGTGGAGCTATTTCAACGAATCCTGCACTATCGGGAACGAACTGTCATCCAACAATGCCACCGGTTTCTCCATGAAACCCGCCGGATTGGGGAACACCGTCATCCCGCCGGGAACGGAAGCGCTCTTTTGGACTTCCAGCATCATCTTCGTTCCCGATGACTATCCAAGAGGTTACATGTTGGATTTTGTCTATTTCGACGACACCGTCGAAGACGCCATATACTGGTCAACGAGTGTTTGGGCGAGGTCGGTCCGTTGTCTCCGCGATTAAAAAAAATCGAGTAACCTGCTATATGCAAGTTACTCGATTTGGGCAATTCAGCAGTTAAATATGCTTATTTCTTGATGAACTTATGTGTCGCGGTTCCGTTCTCCGTGTGGATTTTCACGAAATAGACACCATTGTTCAAATCGCTGATGCCAATGCTGTTAACATTGTCGGAGATGAATTTGACCAATTGGCCTTCAACATTGTAAATCTCAATGTTGCGAATTTCTTTCTCGGAAAGAATGTTCAGCACATTGGTGGCAGGATTGGGGTAAATAACGGATTGGCTTTCATTATTCTCGCTAATGCCGGCAGCCAAATCAGACACTTTCATTGAATTGGCGTTCAGGATGGCACGGTTGTTAATGTCGTTTGCATCGTGATTGTTGACAAATGCGATCAAGGTGAGGTTGTCCGCATCCCAGCTGTCGTTCAACTTATAGACATAGGTCTTGGAATAGGTGGAGCCGACAGTGGTGCTGACCACATTGGGATCGCCCCATGCGCCGCCGCCGCTGATGGCGTCGCGCATCACACAGTCATGAGTGTAGGTGCCAGAAGCGCCCGCTTGGGAATTGCGAAGACCGTCTTCCATAATATAAACAGAAAGTCTTGGGGAAGTCTCAAAGATTTCACCCACCAATTGACCGGATACTGTCAACTGGATAGTACGGATGTGCGGGTCGTATGTGCCTTCCATGTTCACGGTAATGTAAGCGGGGGTGGCAAGCGCTTGGTCAAATAGGTTAGGCGTGTAATTGTTTTGTGACGACGGGAAGAAAATGGGACCGGGGTCATCGGTCATATGACGACGGTCAAGCATTACGGCAGGAGCGTATGTGGAACCTCCGTCATTGTAGAACGGGATCAAGGCCTGGCTCTCAGAAACTGTGTAAACATCGGTGTAGTAGCCGCAGTGGTGAATCAAATGGATGATGTCGGGACGGGTATTGAGCCAGTTGTGAATGTTGGTGTGAGCAGGAGGACAGTTCGGGCATTGCATGGTGGAGAAATGCTCCAGGAGAGGTTTTCTGGGCACGGAATTCTCGTTGATGATGATTTCCATAGAGGTGGTGTCGTCATCGGTGATGTCGGTAGAGTCGTTGGGGTTGAGAACTTCCACAAACAAAGTATGGTGTCCGGTCGAGGTAAGAGTGGCGGGCACATTGTGTGTGAAATTATGGGTGTTAGATGCGGCTAAGTTGCAGGACACATTGTGGATGGCAGACCACTCGTTAGTGTCGAGTCTGTATCTCACTTGATAGGAAGTGATGGCATTTATACCATTGTTGACAACTGTTCCCTTAACTTGGAATGCCTGGTTCAGACTCTGATAGTAATAGACATCCAAAGAAGAAAGCGCAATCTCATTTGAAGGACAGGAAGAAGAGGTGGGGTTGAGGAAATGAATGTTTTGTGAGAAACTGGCACCGCCGCTTCCCATTACCACGCTGTCGTATAGGACAGAATAGGAACCGTTGCCGTAATTGCAACAAATACCGTCGCCATAGCTGTCGTTGATGATGAAACAATAACATCCGGTACCATCCACTTCAATGGGCGGAATGTTTTGTACTTCAGTGGTGTTGGAACTGAGGTTGCTGTAAGGGCCACCAGAGGCAAGTGTGGTGTTGGTGGCTTTATCGACAACAGACCATGTGGTTTCGGTTCCGTACCGGTCTGTTTTCAGAACAACCTGAATGGTATGCTGCGCGAATAATCCGTAGCATGCCACAATAAGCATAGAAAATAGTAATGCTTTCTTCATAGGGGTGTGTGTTAATGTTAAAAAATATGTGAAAAATTTTAGTTTTTTAAAAGCGCAAAAATAATAAAAAAAAGATTCATCCCGAAAAATAATATATAATATTGTTTTTTTATAGAGTAATATCTTATTCGTGCTGAAAGCGGGTGTTCTGCGCGTAAGGGAAAGATGGCAGGGAAAGTGATGCTGGGAAAAATAAAAAGACGGAGCGAATATTCGTTCCGTCTTTCAGTGTCCCCTCAGGGACTCGAACCCTGGACCCATTGATTAAGAGTCAATTGCTCTACCAACTGAGCTAAGGAGACATTATCCTTACTTTTGCGGGTGCAAAAATACACTTTTTTTGTATTTTTGCAAAAAAAAAATTAATATGAAAATTTATACCAAAACAGGTGACAAAGGAACCACTTCTTTGGTTGACGGAACACGAGTCAGCAAGACGAACCAACTGCTAAATGCCTATGGCACAGTGGATGAACTGAATTCTTTTATTGGTTTCCTGATTGCGGTTGAACCGGATGAGATGCTGACGGAGATCCAGCGGCAACTGTTTTTGCTGGGTGGGATGTTGGCCACGCCGACGGAAAAATGGGAGAAATATTGGAAGAATTCGGACATTCAAGCGTTCATTTCAAAAGTGGAGGAGAAGATTGATGAGATGACAGCGGACCTTCCTCCATTCCGTGGGTTCATCCTGCCGCAAGGCAACGAGACCATTGCGCGGGCGCACCTGTGCCGTACCATATGCCGCCGTGCGGAACGCGAAGTGGCTGCCCTTTATGAGGAAAACAACATCTACGAAATGCCGATGAAATTGCTGAATCGCCTGTCCGATTTTTTCTTTACTTTGGCCCGTTTTTGTCATAAAAAATATGGTGTGGATGAAACTGTCTTATAATCAGTAAGATAAAATTACAGAAAAAGTTGTTTTTTTATATTATTTGTTTTACTTTTGCCGCCCATTAAATATAAGATAATCTAAGACAAAAAAGTTATGTATTGGACGTTAGAATTAGCGACAAAATTGGAGGATGCTCCCTGGCCAGCTACCAAAGAGGAATTGTTGGACTATGCTATCCGCTCAGGTGCTCCCATGGAGGTTATTGAGAATCTTCAGGAGATTGATGACGAAGGTGAATCCTACGATTCAATAGAAGATTTATGGCCTGATTATCCGTCAAAAGAAGACTTTTTCTTCCACGAGGACGAGTACTAATTTGTTCGGATGTGACTTATCAAGGCACTAAAGATTTGAAAATGAGAAAATGAGCGGGTTAATATGACCCGCTTTTTTTATTTTATCTGAATTTGTATCATTTCATAACTTTTATTATTTTTGTGGCATGATTTACATAAGAATATAATGTTAACCTAAAAATATATTCATTATGAAAAAGTTATTTACATTTTTATGCGTAATGTTTTTAGGCGTGAGCGCTCTTTTGGCGCAAGCACCTGAAATGTTCAGCTACCAGGCCGTGGTGCGTAATGCGGACAACCATCTGGTTGTGAACCAGTCAGTAAGCGTGCGTGTTTCCATCCTGCAGGGCAGCATTAACGGAGTCCCGGTTATGGTGGAGACCCACCAGACTACAACCAACGGCAATGGCCTTATGACAATCCAAATTGGCGACGGTACGGCTACTGGCGGAAGTATGACCCAGGTGGAGTGGGGCAGCGGCCCTTATTTCCTGAAGACCGAAATTGACCCGAACGGCGGCTCCAATTACTCCATCGAGTCAACCCAACAACTTATGAGCGTGCCGTATGCGCTGTATGCGAAAGAGGCGGGCAACGGTTTCAGTGGCGACTACAACGACCTGACCAACCAACCCCAAATCCCCACCGTGCCTACAAATGTGAGCGCCTTCACGAACGATGCGGGCTATCTGACGAACTTTGTCGAACAGCAGGTGCTGAGCATCAGCAACGACACCGTGTTCCTGACAGGCGGAAGCTTCGTGAAACTGCCGGCGTTCCCCACAAACTTAAGCCAGTTCACGAACGACATGAACTATGTGACCACCCTCGATGTCCAAGAAGCCGCCGGTATCCCCACCGTTGTGAGTGCATTCATCAATGATGCCGGTTATCTTACAAGCTATACGGAACAACAAGTGCTGAGCATCAGCAATGATACCATTTATCTGACAGGTGGCAGTTTTGTGAAACTGCCCGCGGGTTTTGACGGCAACTACAATTCCTTGACCAACAAACCCGAACTGTTCAGCGGCAATTACAACGATTTGACCAATAAACCCACTATTCCCACCGTGCCCACCAATGTGAGTGCATTCACCAATGATGCGGGATACATTACCAATAACGCATGCAACGGTTTGGATTTCTGCGCTCTAACGGCATTGGTTAGTCAGATGCAACAACAAATGAACGATATGCGTCACGAACTGGATTCCCTGTTGGGCATCAGCGGCCACGACACATCCGAGGTGGACACCACTTCTGGTGGTACCATCACCGTAACCGTTCCAATCGTGACAACGGGTACGGTAAGTGATATTGCGGCATTCTCCGCCTCTTGCGGCGGTACAGTTGTGGATGATGGCGGTGCTACCGTGACGGCAAGAGGCGTGTGCTGGAGCACTTCCCAGAATCCTACCTTAAGCAACAGCCATACCACCGACGGCACAGGCGTTGGCGCCTTCACCAGCAGCATTTCCGGTCTGGCGGCTTCCACGACCTATTATGTGCGCGCATACGCCACCAACAGCGCTGGCACCGCTTATGGTTCCCTGGTGACCTTCACCACGCTTTCTTCTGTGCCCGATGGACAGTCATGTCCTGGTATGCCTACAGTTAGCGATTACGACGGGAATGTGTATAACACGGTGAAGATCGGTACTCAGTGCTGGATGAAAGAGAACCTTAAAACCACCCACTATGCCAACGGCGCCAGCATAGAATTGGGCAACTCATTGAGTAATGCAACCCCCTATCGCTATTATCCGTCTGGAAACAGTATGAATGTTGCCAATTACGGTTATCTGTACAATTGGGCAGCGGTCATGAACGGCAGTGCAAGCAGTACTGTGAATCCGAGCGGCGTGCAAGGAATATGCCCTGCCGGTTGGCATGTGCCGAGCGATGCGGAATGGACCCAATTGACGGACTATGTGAGCAGTCAAAGCGAATATTTGTGTTCAAATGATAGTGCATTCATTGCCAAAGCGCTTGCGGCAACCACTCTCTGGAATACCTATAACGCTGATTGCGTGGTGGGTAATAATTTGAGTTCCAATAATGCGACAGGTTTCAGCGCTGTTCCGGCAGGAAGTTTCCTCGGAACATACAGTGGCTTCGGCACATCCACTTACTTCTGGAGTGCTACTGAATCGAATAACTCATCGGTCATGGGACGCCATATCTCACATCAGAATGTGAATGTGGGTGTAAGTGCCATCAACAAGACTCTTGGCCAATCCGTGCGCTGCATTCATAACTAAACTGCGACGGCTTGTTGAAACAAGCCAGTTCATGGAAAATAAAAAGGTTGTCATCCGATAGGTGACAACCTTTTTTGTATTTGAAGATAGAGATATTTATAGAAGATATTTCCAAACGCATACAAACTGCAGGATAATACCGAGCAGCACAAAAACATGGAACACAAAATGACGGTATCGTTTTTTCTTTCCAATCAGATACCAGACGGCTCCGATAGTAAAAGCGACACCTCCGGCCAACAGCCACATGAATCCCGGCACAGTCATGGAGATGATGGTGGGGCGCAGCCCGATTATGACAAACCAGCCCATGCCTAGATAGCATGCCATGGAGAATTTGGCGTATTTCTTCAGGTCAATGGCGTTCAGGGTGGCACCGATGATGGCCAGCACCCATTCGGCGATGAAGATAACCCAACCCAATGTGGGATTGATGGAACAGATGCCCAACAGGGTGATGGGGGTGTATGTGCCGGCTATGGTGAAAAAAATGTCGCAATGATCCACCACGCGCATGACCTGCTTGGGCATTCCTTTGGGCAAACCATGGTATATCCCAGACATCAGCATGGCGATGAAAACCGTAATGACATAGACGATTCCGCATCCCAAACTCCAGGCAGAATGTTTCTCCAGTGAGGTGCGGACAACCAATACCATCATGACGATGGCACATAGGGCACCGAACAGATGGCTGGCACTGTTCAGCATCTCTTCTGAGTGCGTGTAGTCCGGAAACGGACGGTCTTTTAAGGGTGTTCTTTGAGTATTAGCCATTAGTGAAACAATAACGATTGCTGGTTTTGACGGAATACAATCGTTGGATAAAGTATGGGAAATCGGATGAGATTAAATTAAATGAGGGAGATCAGCACAAAGAGCCAGTGAGCGGCGATGCCCGCGCACAAGCCCCCGATGGTGTGTGCTCCGATGGCCTTGCTGATGAGCTTGCGGTAGCCCATGGAATCCAGCATGGCGGTGTGTGTGCTCAGATAACCGCTCCAGCACATGCCCATGGCCGTGAACACGGCGATGGCGTTGCTGTCGATGATACCCTGTGCCACGAAGCGCGGAACCAGACCTAACGCGGCGCCCACCGCTCCCAACGCCGTGATGGGGAAGGAGATGAGCTCCGGACTGGTGAATCCGAACAGCCATTTGAAGACAAAATCAATCTTGTCGGCACACCAGGTGATGATGGGCACGCCTTCGTATGCGGCACCTGTGTAAGCCGCTGTGGCAGTGTCGGGACCAAAGGTCATCATCATCACCAAAGTGGAGATGACCAGCACGCCGGGAATGATAGCCACGCCGATGCCTACACCGTCTTTGCCGCCATCCAGAATGGAGTTCAGGAATCGCATAAACACAGTGCCCTCACTCTTGAAGGATATCTGCTGCTCGTCGCCCTGCTCCTCGGAAACGGGCGCGTCAAGTTCGGGATAAGACTTTAAGGTGAAATGCTGCATCAGACGGGTGGAGATGATACTGCCGATGATGGCGCCCACAATGCCCACCAACGCGCCTTTGCCGAATCCAAGTCCCGTCATAAACGCCAGCACCACCAATCCCATTCCGAAAGCGGTGCCGAAATTGGTGAGCGAGATGAGTTGGTATTTTTTGAAATAGCGGCTGAAATTCTTGTCTTTCGACAATGTGATGATGGCGGGGTTGTCGCTGAGGAAGGTCATCACCGCGCCCAAGGCGGCCACGCCCGGTAGGTTGTAAAGCGGTTTCATGAATGGCCGCAGGATGTTTTCCAAAAGACGAACCACGCCGAATTCCGCCAGCAACTTGCTGATGGCACCCATTAAAACGCAGATGGCCATAATGTAGAACACGGTCTCCAACAGCAGATGATAAGCGGTCTGCATGAAGGTGTTCAGCATCATGGGCAAGGTCATCTTATGGGCAAGAAACCAGAAAAAACCAATGAATATTATGAGGAAAATGATTGCCTCAATGGAGCGTTTGCTGGTGAAAGAGAGCGGATTCTTGAGTTTGAACCGTTTCTCCAAACCTTTGAAAGCCGATTCGATGGCTTTCGCGTATTCGAAAGTGTTTTTGCGTCGCCGTATTTTCATTTTACTTTCTTATTGATGTATTTCATTATATCTATAAACCAAGATAAACCTACATTGGCGGTAAGATTATGGTTAGCCCAATATTCTTTCCCGGCGGATGTTTGAATTTCATTTTGCTGGTTCTGGGTTACGAAATCAGCCACAAAACCGTGTATGCGGATGTCTGTGCAACGCTTCGGGCGGTATTCAAATCCGAGTCCACCGTATGTGTATGTCTGTCCGGGAAGCGCCAAGCAGTCCCAGATTTCACCAGTCTGCAGGAAGTTGTTGTATTCAACTTGGTCACGATTCTGCTCGTAAGCGCCTTTTATGAACAGGTTGAAATAGGGGTTGATGTAGAAGTTGGCGCAGGCGATAACTCCGAAATCTTTCATGATTCGCTTGGGGGAAGTGGTCCGGTGGATAAAGTCCACATAGATGTCCCAGCGGTCGAAGGCCAACTTGTTGCCCAAGGCTATGTAGTTCATGAAATGTCCCTGTTTGTCGCGCTGGAACATGTTGAAGGAGTACAGCGTATGGAACGGTCCAAAGTCGCCGCTCCAGAAAAGGTTATAGCTGAGCAGTGAGTTCTTGAATGGGGATCCATAATGCAGATAGGGAGAGTTGCCCACTTGTGCGATAATGGCGTTTTTCCCGTCATTGCTTTGGAACTTGACTCCGGCGGCCAGCTGGAAGCAATAGAAATTGTCCCAATAGTATGACCAGAAGAGCACATCGATGGGCGGTGCGTCGTATTCGAAGCCGCCCACTGCCAAGGCCTCTTTGCCGGCACGCACGCTCCAGTTCTTGTTGATCTGATAGTTGAGATAAAGGAAGTCGGTGTTGTCGAAAAAAGAGTTGCTGCCAGGGTTGGCCACAATGCGTTGGCGGAAATAGTAGGATAGACTCTTCGTGAAATTGCCGCCGACATGGATGTTGAAATAACGGCCTTGGAAACCGTATGTGTCATCATTGTGGGTGAGTGGCATGGCGGATGAGGAGGTCATCAGGTGATGATACTCGAAATCCGCACGAACTTCCATGCGGAGCGTGCTAAGAAGTGGAACAGAATCGTTTTGGGCGTTCAGACGGGGGAGGATCAGTAGTGATGCGATGACAGCGAGAATACAGGATATTCGTTTCATAATCGGAAAGAGAATGAGGATTATTCAATATGAAGATTATGTCCCATCTTGTCTTGTTTGGTCTTGAGATAGCGTTTGTTGATCTCATTGGGCTCGATGATGATCGGAATCGTATCCTGAATCTGGATGCCGTGTGCCGACAGTCCGACTCGTTTGGCGGGATTGTTGGTGATGAGGCGGATGTTGGTGGCTCCGAGGTCACGCAAAATCTGCGCACCGATGCCATAGTCGCGCTCATCGGCTTTGAATCCGAGTTCAAGATTGGCTTCCACCGTGTCGCGGCCCAGTTCCTGCAGGTGATAGGCGCGGAGCTTGTTCACCAGTCCGATGCCACGGCCCTCTTGGCTCATGTATAGGATGATTCCCTGTCCTGCCTGGTCCACCATCTGCATAGAGCGGTGCAGCTGGTCGCCGCAGTCGCACTTGCAGGAGCCGAAGATGTCGCCCGTGGCGCACGAGGAGTGCACGCGCACCATGATGGGCTCGCCTTCTTTCCAATCCCCCTTCTTCAGCGCCAGGTGCGTGGCGCCGTTGTTGAGTTGGGTGTAGGCAATCAGTCTGAAAGTGCCCCATTGTGTGGGCAGGTTCACTTCCTGCTCTTTCCGTATGAGTTTCTCGTTCTGCAGCCGGTAGGCGATGAGTTTCTCGATGCTGGTGATCTTGATGTTGAATTTCTCGGCCACTTCCAGCAACTGCGGCATGCGGGCCATGGTGCCGTCGGGGTTGATGATTTCGATGAGCGCGCCCACAGGGGTAAGGCCTGCGAGACGGCACATGTCAACCGTGGCTTCCGTGTGACCCGCGCGCACGAGCACGCCTCCGTCGCGGGCGCGTAAGGGATTCACATGCCCAGGACGGCCGAAATTGTGCGGCTTCATCGTCGGATCCGCCAATGCTTTGATGGTGGCAGCCCTGTCGTGCATGGATACACCCGTGGTGCAACCGTGCTCCAACAAGTCCACTGTGACCGTGAACGGCGTGCCCAACAGCGAAGTGTTGTTGCTCACCTGCATTTCCAGTCCAAGATCCTCGCAACGCTGCTGCGTCATCGGGGTGCACAGCACGCCGCGTCCGTATTGCAGCATGAAGTTCACCTTCTCCTGTGTTATGTGCTCGGCGGCGATGATGAAATCACCTTCGTTTTCCCGGTCCTCATCATCCACCATGATAATGAATTTGCCGGCTTTGATGTCTTCTAATGCTTCTTCTATAGAGCAAAGTTTAGTCATAGGGTAGTGGGGTTTGGTTTGTAAAGTTTATAAGGTTTTTAAAGTTTTAAAGTTTGTTCTTTCAAATTTAAGTTGTGGTTGAGAATGGGAGGCGATAACGATTACCGCGTTTTCTGATAGATGTTTGCCCCTTTGATGAACCATCTCGTACCATTGGCGTTGCCATTCTTCCGGTAGCGGAAGGCAATTCGGAAGTTACTGCTGTTGATGACGGAAAGGTCAAGGGCGTTGCTGAGTTCGAAATTGCTCGGATAACTGTTCAGATTCGGGTTGAATGCGGTCCAGTCGCTCTCGTTGAATTCTCCGCCATTGTAGGTGGTGGAGTAATAGACCTGGTAATAGGTGGCCGGACTGCCCTCCACATTGTTGTGGTGGTTGATCTTCAATATTTTGCCGCTCAAGTCTGCGATCGTAATCTCTGGTGAAATCAGCCAGTCATCACAATTGGAAGTGGCGCTGTTGTGGAACATGAAGTCATCGCCTTGGTAACTCTGGAACACCCATGCGTTATTGTCCGGGTTGGTGCTCCATCCGCCTGTGGTCAGAGAGTTGTTGTCGAATGTGAATGACTGGATCAGAATGTCACTTGTGTTAAAGGCGTCCTGAATGTCCTCTTTCGTCCTCAGTGTAAGCTGGTATTCGTCATTGTAAACAGAAAGAATACCGTATAGGCAATACTCTTTATTCTCAATGATGGTAGAGCGGAAATTGGCGTAGTTGGAGGTGCGCACGATCACCATTGCCCCGTTGATGTAAACCTCACGATCCATGGTGAGGTCGTTGGTGGCCAAGGGTTGGCCAATGTACTTGCTGTCGAAGCGGCACCCGTTGATGCGCACCAGACAATTGGTGTTCTCGGTGGTCAACTGGCTGCTGCCTGTGATTTCAATGGGTTTGGCAATAATCGGATTGTTAGGATCCGGAAGACCGTCCTTGTGAATGTAACGGTCGAGCGCTTCCTGATTGATACGCTGCACGGAAGTCCTGTCTTTCCAGCCAATCTGGTACTTGTTGTGGTAATCACCCACGATGAGTCCGCGGCAGTCCAGATAGATGGTCTGGCCCACAGGGTATTCATTATAGAGTCCGGTGCGGTCGATGGAAATCTCAATGCCGCCCGTCTCGTCCTGAATGGTCATGTACTTGTAGCAGTTTCCGCCTTGGTCGGAGCTCACCACCACCGCCTTCACGATGAAGGGCTCGTCCCAACTGCAGATGGAATCCTGCATGCCGGAACCCAGCGAGGTGTGTTTGTCCTTGATGTCTTGGATTGTATGGTTTGCGGGAGGACCTGTATATACCGGGACCTCAAATTCGGGCTCTTCCCAGCGGTTGCAGGATGCGAATATCAAACTGAACAGGACAATGCCTAAAATGGAAATATATGTCTTTTTCATAATCGTATGCGTTATTTGTTGACAGTGGCGGATATTTTAATGTTCTTGACAGCCCATGTGGAACCGGTACCATTGTACTGGTATGCGATTCTGAACTTGGAACTCACAGCGGATTCGGGAATGTTGAAGTTGACATCCATGAAATTGTTGCTGAAATTGGAAATCGGAACCTCATGCCAAGTGGTGGAGGTCACATCACCCGTGAAATTGGTGGTGTAGTAGCATTTCATCTCGTTGTTGCCGGCGTTAGGTGCGCGGTGACTGAATGAAAGCATTTGCTCGGTGGTTCCAGTCAGATTGATTTCAGGAGAGATGAGCCAGCTGTTCGTTTGCGTGTTGGCATTAATCATAAATCCTGCGAAACTGGAGTTGACGAGTGTCGTCCATTCACTTCCATTGGTCACCTTGATCCAACCTTGGTTGAAGGCGTTGTTGTAGTCCACCGTGAAGATGTCCTGGCTGGATGCCGGGTTCACAAAACCTTGTACATCATTCAGGTCGCGGATGACAATCTGCACATAGTTGTTGTATCTCGTAAGAATACCAAATACATTGCCGGTGCCGGTGGGCAACTTCTCGTTGTAGAAGTCAGCATAGTTGCTGGTGCGCATAGTGATGGTGGAACCGTCCGCCATCTTGAGGTCATGGCTGGTGGCGGTGTAGGGATCACAGAAAGTGGTGATACCTCCCTCCACAAAAGTGGCGCCCTCCAACTTCACCAAGCGGTTGTAATAGGTTGCTGGAATAGCATCCGCATTGGGAATGGAAGTCAGCGTGATGGTGGGCTCTACTGTCTGTAGGGGACCGTGGTTGAAGATGAAAAGATGGGCTTTGCCGGAAGGGATGGGTTCCATTTGGTCATTGGCCCACAAACCGAGTTGGGGGAGTTTGCGGTAATCACCCAAATCAAGACCGTTACATTTTACAAATACGCGCTGTCCAAGACGGTATTTGTTGTAAAGGGTGGAACTGTTGATTTTGATTTGGATGGCTCCGGTCTCATCCTCAATGTTGATGTATTTGTAGCAGTTGCCGTGTTCGTCGGAAGTGGTGACGATACCGGTGATGATGATGTCATCGATATCTTCGGAAATGTGAACATAGGAGTCGGATGAGCCGATCTCATGCATGGCGAGCAACTCCGCAATGGTGGTGTTGGCCTCTCCTTCGTAGATAGGCATGGGCGCCACATCCGGATCCATTTTACAACCGGCGAACAGCACGGTTGTGATTATAACGGTGAAAATCAAATGTCTGTATTTCATTGTTTTATGTTTTTTCGTTTGTTACATTGAGAAATTTATACCCAAATAGAAAGTGGTTCCGAATGCGTAATAATACTTGTTGCCGAATTTGTTCACATTGTAGTTGGAGTAGTCGAAACGGTACTGCTCCCAAGCGGTGGTAATCAGGTTCTTGTTGTTGAGCAGGTTGGTGACGCTGGCGTTGAATCCGATGTTGTATTTGTATTTGATGCGCCATGACTTGCTGACGGACAGGTCGAGGGTGAACTGGCCTTTCAGGCGGGTTTGGTCAGCCACAAGATGGTAGAGCTCGGAATTCTCCTCCAGAGCGCCGCGAGCGGTGCTGGTTCTTCTCTCCGGATTCAAGTCACAGTAAATCTTGTCGAAATAATTGGCGTTGATGTTCACCCACCAGTAGTTGTAGTTGAACTTGAGACCAGCGGTGGCGGCCACTTGCGGCGTTCCGGCCACATGGTAGTTCTTCCAATACACGGTTCTCTGGTACTCGCCCTCAAAGTCGGTGCCGTTTTCAGCATTCATGGTCACTTGTGCGCGGTCAGAGTAGCGGTAGTCACCATAGTTGCCGGCGAGGATGAGGGAGAACATGCTGCCCAACTTGATTTCAGCGCCCAACTCGATGCCCATGTGGCGTTGGTCGATGCCGGAAATGGAATAGTTGACCATGCTGGCATAATCGTCGTGATAGAAACTGATAAGGCGGGTGTCATCTATGATTTGCGTAAAGTAGGCGGTGAGTCTCATTTTAATGGCAGGGTAGGAGAGGATGTAGGAGAGGTCACCGGCATAGATCTTCTCACATTTCAGGTTGTCAACCAGTTTGTTGCGGATACGCGGGGCCACGAAAGCGTTGAGAGCGCTGGGAGCCATGGACTGCGCCTGACCGTTCAGCACGAGGTAATTGCGTCCGTTGATTTTGTAGGTGAGGCCCAATTTGCCGCCACCTTCCAGAAAACCCTCGGTCTCGGATTTTCCGAGCGACTCGTTCTGGAAGCGGCCGTTCTGCATGTTGCCCACACGCCAGAATTCAGTGCCGCCAATCTGACCGCCGAAGTGGAAATCGAGATGCGGATAGGTGAACACGGCGGTGGCCCAGGCGCGCTGGGTGTAAATGTGGTAGTCGTAGCTGTAACCGAACACATCGCCCTCATGCAATGTGTCGTCCTTGTGCAGCAGGTCGTTGTATTGGATGTTGTAGTCATCGGGGAATTCGCCCTCGGAGAACTTGTCCACATCCAGCCAGTAGGCGCCGCCCAGCAGGTCGTTGATGGTCTTGTAGTTCTTCTGCTTCATGCCGCGCACATCCAGACCGGCGTACAGTTTGATGTGGTCGTTGAACGAATAGGTCAGGTTGGAGCTGCCACCCATCTGGAAATGGTCGAAAATGCGGTTCTCCACCATGTATTGGGCTCGTTTGCCCTGGTAGGCGGCCAGTTGGTTGACCTCATACATCTTGTCCCAGTTGATTTGGGTGTATGATTCGTCGTTGGTGGCCCAGTAGTTGAAGATGTTGCCGTAAAAATAGTTCGTGTCGCCGTTGTTGATTTGGTAGGAGGGCAGATAGCGATAGTAGTCGGGGCGCGGGTCGGCCACATCGTACCAGTTGAGGGAAGTGGTGTTACTGCGTCCGAAGGTGAAACCGAGGGTGGTGTTGATCTGGAGTTTGTTGTTGGTGGGCGCGTAGGTGTGCGTGAGCAGGATGACCGGCTCGCATACGGTGCGCACGCGGGCGTTGCGCTGCTTGCCCTGATACCAGCCCCAGTTGGCGTTGTAGTAGTGGTCGTTCAGCAGGTCGTACACCTCCTGCACGGAGTTCGACTGCATGCCGCGGGAGGTGTAGGAGGTGAAGGCCGACAGGTTGAGCCAGTGCTCGGCGTTGAACTTCTTCTCTACGGCTAAGAAACCGGCGAAACTGTTGTAGGAAGTTCCTTCCACATAAGCTAAGTTATTGCCGAAACGCGCCGACAGGGAACCCGCAACCGACCATCCGTTTTTCATCACGCCCGTGCCGCCCGTCAGCATAAACCGGTTGGAGTATGTGCGGTTGGAGAGGGAGTAGGTGGCGCGGAGCTGCCGGCGGATGTTGCTGGCGCGCAGGTTGTAGTTGGAGGCACCGCCCACATTGCCGAAGGTGAAACTTGAGGGATTGATGTTGACGATGTTTTCCGGATAGCGGAATATGTGGTTCAAACCGCCCCACTGCGAGTAGGAGGCACGCTGCGTGACCCGGCTGTTCATGCTGAAACCGTTCATGCAGATGTCCTGATACTTGTTGTCGTATCCTCTGGAACGGAAGTAGGCAATGCTGAATGTGTAGGAGGTGTTGTTGACATACACATCTTGGGAGGAGTGCAGCAAACTGGGCACATAGTTTCCGCTGCCGTTCTCGCTCTCATCATCCTGTCCTTCACTGATGTTGGCAGAGGTGTTGTCGTCGTTCTGCGAATAGCCGCTGTATTTGGCGGTGGTATCCGTGACCGTGCCTTTTTGCTTTTTGTTTTTGCCTTTCCCGTTGGCATTGTCCTGGGCGTAACCCATGCTTACTGCCAGCAGAATGGCTAAGATCAAAAGTAAAGATTTCTTCATATTATGTATAATTTATTATTGTAATAAAAAGTTTGCAAAGATACAATTTTTTGTACTTTTGCCGCCTTAAGAAAGAACGATTATGGAAAATAGAATCTGCAAAGTTTTCAACAAGTCCGCCAATGCGCTTCCTGCCTATGAATCGCGTTATGCTTCAGGTATGGATTTGCGCGCTGATTTGGACGGAAGTGTGGTGATCCAGCCCGGCGAGCGCAAACTCATCCCGACGGGCCTTTTTATAGAATTGCCGGAAGATTGTGAGGCGCAGGTGCGCCCCCGCAGCGGTTTGGCTGTGAAACACGGCATCACCGTGCTCAACAGCCCGGGCACCATCGATGCCGACTATCGTGGCGAGGTCAAGGTGCTCCTCATCAACCTGTCGCAGGAACCCTTTGAAATCCAACCCGGTGAGCGCATCGCCCAGATGGTTGTGTCACGGTTCGAGCAGATGCAGTGGCAGGAGGTGGAATCCGTGGACGACCTTTCCCAAACCGAACGAGGCGCCGGCGGCTTCGGCCATACCGGAAAATGATTTTCCAACATGTCAAAAGTGGCGCCTCTGCCCAACATCACAATAAAAACCGTTTTTCGCAGTTATCAAAACCGATATTGAAATTTGTTGCTATGCGTAAATACATCACTCTGGTCGTCTTGCTTGTGTTGAGTGCCCTTGTTTTTGGCCAGCCCCCCAAGAAGACGCGTAATGTGGCCAAAACCGACGCTCCCGCTGTGAGCGCGCGCAAGGTTTCGGTGGATTTCACTTCAGGTCTAAAGTCTTATTATTCAGGTCATAATCCCGAAGCACTTAAAGTGTTTAATGGGATATTGCTGGATAATCCCAAACACGATCCGTCCTATTTCATGCTCTCCAAAATCTATATGGACCAGAAGAATTATGCCGATGCCAAAATGGCATTGCAGCAGGCCATGAAGTTGGATAAGAAAAATGTGTGGTACAAGGTGAACATGGCGAAACTGCTTTCCACCATGGGGGATGATGCGGCGGCCGCGAAACTGTGGGAGCAGATATGCAAAGAGGTAAAGAATAATGAATATTACCTCTATGCGCTCGCCGAATGTTATCTGAACCTTCAGAAAACCCAGAAGGTGATTGAAACCTACAACAGAATGGAGCAGATAATGGGCACCAACGATGAAATCACGCGCGTGAAGGCCTCGTTGTGGCTCTATATTAACGATGTGAAATCGGCGGTGGGAGAGTACGACGCGCTTATCGCCAAATATCCGCACAACGCCGACTATTATATCCAGGCCGGCATCATCTACCAAAGCAACAATATGCTCGACAAAGCGTATGATTATTATGCCAAGGCGCTGGAAATCACGCCTGCAGATCCGCAGTTGAACATGGCGTTGGCTTCCTACTGGGAACAGAAACACCAGCCGGAAAAGGTGATGGAGTGTATAGCCCGTGTGTTTAACAATCCGGAAGTTCCAATAAGTGAGAAACAACCCTACATGCGCAGCTGCATGGCAGCGGCGGTGCGCTCCAAGAGCCAGTCTGACATCCAACGGGCGGCCAATATGGCGGAAACCCTCATCCAGACGCATCCCACGGAGTCGGAAGGATATGTGTGCAAGGCGCGCTTGAATGTGATGGTGCAGCGTTACGCCGAAGCACTGCCCCTGTATGACCAGGCACTGAAACTGGACAACACCTCTTTCGCTTTGTGGGAGGACTACTTCTATGTGATATCCAAATTGAACCAGTACAACAAAATGCTGCAGTATGAGGAGGAAGTCCAGGAACTGTTCCCTCAAAACGCAGCCGTCCTGTACCAACTAGGTTTGGCATATCTGCAGGAAAAGAATGCCGACAAGGCCATCGACTACCTCAAACAGGCGCTTGCCCTCTCGTATGAGTCCGACAAAAAGGCGCTGGTCAACAAAGCGTTGGGTGACGCTTATCACTTGAAAGGCGATGAGGCCACTGCCGATGCGTATTGGAGAAAAAGTAAAAAAATGTAGGACATCCTACATTTTTTTTTCGTATTTTTGCCGCCAATTAAAAATCAAAACATGGATAAGAATACTGTAATTGGATTGCTTTTGATTTTTGGACTGTTCATGGGGTTCAGTTTCTATCAAACCCACAGAAACCAGAAGATTAGAGAAGAGCAAGAGAAGACGATGGCAGAGCAAGCTGCCAACCAAAAACAAGAACAAGAAACCCTTTCTTTGGCCGACACGGTTGCCCAAACGGACACGACAGCTGTGAAGGAAACAAAATCCCCCGCACAAGTATTTTCAAACCCGCAGGTTTCCAATGAGGATGATTATGTGGTGGAAACCGATAAGGCGATTTACCGCTTCGGCAAAAAGGGCGGCTGCCTGAAGAGCGCCATACTGAAAGATGTGTACCGCTACACACCCAAAGGGGAACCCAAACAACCGCTTGAGCTCTTTGCCGACGGCACCAATGAGATGAGTATCGGCCTCATGCTCCGTGACCAGACGGAAATCTCCACCAAAGACTGTTATTTCATTTCCGACACCGAAGACACATTGAAGGTGGACGGGAAAAACAATACGCTTATTCTCCGCCTTTACCCCAATTATAAGGGTGAGGCGGTGGAGTGCGGCATGCTGGACAACGCCTCCTACATCGAATACGCCTATTCGTTCAGCAACGAGGATTACCGTTTCGGATTCAAGATCCGTTTTGTGAACATGGAGGATTATCTCTATGCCAACAAGCATGATTATACGCTGGTTTGGAATGCCCAGCCGGAATGCGTGGAGAAAAACTATGAGTATGAGAAGAACATCACATCTGTCTATTATATGGACAATGTGAATGAGGTGGATAATTTGGATGAGCGCAAGGATGATAAGAAGGATTTCACTTCTCCGCTGAAATGGGTGTCTTTCAAACAGCAGTTCTTTACCACTTGTCTGATTGTGGATGACGAGCCGTTTCAGTCAGGAACCCTGTCGGTGAATGTTCCCGACAAATCGGAACAGTCGGTTTTGAAAAACTGCAATGCGGAACTCGACTTTGAGATCAAAGACCTCAATAAGGGCGACTTCGGCATGTCCATGTATGTGGGTCCCAACCAGTACAAGTTACTGAAGACTTATGGTATGAAACTGGAGCGTCAGGTGCCGCTGGGATGGGGCTTCTTCCTGTTGCACTGGGTGAACCGCTTTGTCATTATTCCGGTGTTCAACTGGTTGGAGGCATACGGTTTGAGTTACGGTCTTATCATTCTGATACTCACCATTTTCATCAAGATTGTGGTGCTTCCGGTCAGTTACAAGACATATATGTCATCGGCCAAGATGCGTGCCCTGAAACCGGAAATCGAGGCCATTAATGCCCGTTATCCGAAGGATGAGGACATGATGAAGAAACAGCAGGCCACCATGAACCTGTACCGCAGTGCGGGTGTGAGTCCCGCTGGCGGTTGTGTGCCCATGTTGCTCCAGATGCCGATCCTTATCGCCATGTACCGGTTCTTCCCGGCCGCTTATGAGTTGCGCCAGCAATCGTTCCTCTGGGCGGAAGACCTGTCAACCTATGACTCCATCTGGGATTTCGGCTTCAATGTGCCGCTTTATGGCGACCACATGAGCTTGTTCACCATTCTCATGACCATCGCCACGATTGTCTATACCTGGCTGAACAACAAGTTGATGAGCCCTACGCAAGGAAATAAGGACCAGCAGCGGATGATGAACATCATGATGTACATGATGCCGATCATGTTCCTCTTCATGTTCAACAATTTCGCATCCGCATTGACCTATTACTACCTGTTGTTCAACCTCGTCACCTTCCTGCAGATGTTCATCTTCCGCATGGCCGTTAATGAGGACAAACTTCGCGCCAAGATGCAGGAGAACATGAGGAAACCGGTTAAGAAGTCAAAATGGCAGCTGAAAATGGAAGAGATGCAGAAGCAGCAGGCCCAAATGATGAAACAACAGCAACAAAAACGCAAATAAATTGTAAAGACGCACGGTCGTGCGTCTCAAATTAAAAAAGACGCACATCCGTGCGTCCCAACCTAAAAAAATATTAAAGATTATGGAAAATCAAGACAAGAATGAAGTTTTATCGAGAGCTGTAAAAGCCGGTAAAAGAACTTACTTTTTCGATGTGAAAAGTACGAAGACGGAAGAGTTGTATTTGACCATTACCGAAAGCAAACGCAAATTTAATGCTGAAACGGGTACATTTTTCTATGAGAAGCATAAAGTGTTCCTCTATAAAGAAGATTTTGATAAATTCCAGAACGCTTTGAGTGGAGTTATTGATTTCATCCGTACCGGCAAGGTTCCGGAAGACACGATGTTCGAACCCGAGAACGACAACTTCGGTGATGATGGTAAAATTGATGTCAGTTTCGAAGATTTAGACCGCGCATAATGGGCAAGATAGTCGCAATTGTTAACCAGAAGGGAGGAGTGGGGAAGACCACGACTGCCGTCAATCTGGCCGCATCATTGGCGGTGCTTGACTTCAAGGTCCTTCTCATCGATGCCGACCCGCAGGCTAATGCTTCCAGCGGCGTGGGCTATGAGCCGGTGGATGACGCGTGCAGCATTTACGACTGTATGATCGGCAACCGCATGCCTCAAGAGGCCATTGTGCCGACCAAAATCCCGCACATGGACCTGCTGCCCGCCACCATTGACCTGGTAGGCGCCGAGATTGAGATGATCGCTTTCGACCGCCGCGAGTACCGCATGAAGGATGCCATTTACACACTGAAGAATGACTACGACTTCATCTTTATCGATTGCGCCCCCTCGCTCGGACTTATCACACTGAACTCTCTGGTGGCCGCCGACTCTGTGCTCATTCCCGTACAGTGCGAGTATTTCGCCTTGGAAGGCCTCGGCAAACTGCTGAACACCGTGCGTCTCGTACAGTCCAACATGAATCCGGAACTGGCAATTGAGGGTATCCTGCTGACCATGTACACATCCCGCTACAAGTCATCCAACGCCGTGGTGGAAGATGTGAAACTCCATTGCAAGGATATCGTGTTCAACACCGTGATTTCCAGAAATGTACGATTGAGCGAGGCCCCGAGTTTCGGCAAACCTATCGTGCTGTATGATGTGCAGTCGCGCGGAAACACCAACTACCTGAACCTGGCCAAGGAATTTCTGCTGAAGAACGGTTACACCATTTAAAAAGAGAAGAGTATGAGTGCTAAAAACGATAAACCCCTTGGAAGGGGCCTGGATGCCATCTTGGGTGGGGTGAAGATACCCTCTGCCAATCCGCAATCCCATCATACGGTGGGAAGTAACAGTTTTATCAAACTGGAGTCCATCGAGGCGAACCCCTATCAGCCCAGAACCAAGTTTGACGAGGAGGAGCTTCAGGAACTCGCCCAGTCTATCAAGACCTACGGCCTGATACAACCGGTGACGGTGCGCCCCATTGAGAATGGCAAGTACCAGCTCATCTCCGGTGAACGCCGGTTCCGCGCGGCGAAACTCGCCGGACTGACCGAGATACCCGCATTTGTGCGTACGGCGGACGATGTGCAGACCGTGCAAATGGCTCTTGTGGAGAATATCCAACGCTCCGACCTGAATGCCATTGAAATCGCCTTGAGCTACCAGATGCTGATGGAAGAGTGCAACCTTTCGCAAACGGATATCGCCAGTAAAGTGGGCAAAAACCTCAGTACGATTTCCAATTACCTGCGACTGCTCAAGCTCTCCACCGATGCGCAGGTGGCTGTCCGCGACAACCGCATCTCGATGGCGCATGCACGCGCTATCGTACCCGTGGAAGACGAGCAACTGCAGCAGAAAATTGTCAAACAGATTGAGAATGAGGCGCTTTCGGTACGACAAACAGAATCCCTTGTGAAAAAACTGTTGTCGGAGTCCAAAACTCCCAAAACAAAAGTGAAAATCACCCTGTCGGACGAAGTGCGCAACTTCCAGTCGGATTTGTCCAAGAAACTCAAAACTAAAGTTAATATCCGCAAGGACATCTCCGGAAAGGGTTCTCTGACGATTCCGTTCAACTCCGATGAAGAATTGAAAAGAATCATCCAAATCTTGCAATAATCCGCAGTTTCTTTCGTTTGTTTTGTGTTGTAACAAGAACATGAACTGCCGGATTTTTACACTTATTTTATTCAGTATTATCCTGTCGGGTAACCCATTGTGGGCCCAGCAGGATTCTGTTGTTGTTGATGCGGCGCATAAAGGCAAAGCGGATACCGTTAAAGTGTCCAAACACAGTCCTACCACCGCCATGCTCTTGTCGATCATTCCCGGGGGTGGCCAAATCTACAACAAGAAATACTGGAAACTTCCCATAGTGTATGGTCTTATAGGCGCTTCCTCGTATTTCATCTACTATTCGGCCGACAAGATGATCATGTACCGTAACGAGTATATCAATCGCCATACGGAAGGCAATGAGGCATTGCTGATACCAAGTCTTGCCGACAAGAATGATGAGAATATCATTGAGTTGAAAAACAGGAACCAGCGGTATATGGAAATCGCCATCGGCGTCACCGCCATCTTTTATGCGCTGAATATTATCGACGCAATGGTGGACGCCCATTTTTACGATTTTGACATCTCAGACGATCTGTCGCTGCGTCTTTCACCGAATTTGATCAGCCCTACAATGGCGAACATGCGTCCCGCTTATGGCATTACCTTAAATTTTAAATGGAAATAATATGAAATTCGCAATATTAGGATATGGCAAGATGGGAAAACTCGTGGAGGAACTTTTGCTTCAGGACAAACACGAGATTTCGGTTATCATAGACAACGAGGATGATTGGAAACATAAAATGGATGCATTCCGCAAATCGGATGTGGCCATAGATTTCTCCATGCCTTCTGTCGTTGTGGCGAATATGTTCCGTGCTTTTGAGAATCATATTCCTATAGTGGTGGGCACAACAGGTTGGTTGGACCATTATGAGGAAGTGCGGGAATATTGTGAGAAACACTGCGCTTCATTGGTTTACGGGTCCAATTTCAGCATAGGCGCCAACCTGTTCATGCAACTTAATAAGGACCTTGCCATGTTGATGGAACCACAATCCCAATACACGGCTTGGGTTGAGGAAACGCACCATACCGAGAAAAAGGACGCGCCCAGCGGCACGGCTATCCGTCTTGCCGAAGATTTGCTTCAACTTGTGAAACGCTATTCACTGTGGGAACTGACTGGCAATTCCGCTGCGGATGATGTTCTTCCCATCCAAGCGCATAGGGAGGGGACTGTGCCGGGCATCCATACCATTCATTGGGATTCTCCAGAAGATGAGATTACCATAACACACACCGCGCATAACCGCAAGGGCTTTGCCAGAGGCGCCATCAAAGCCGCCATCTGGCTTACCCGTCACTCCGGCATCTTCGACTTCCAACGCATTGCCCTGGAACTGAACAATGGACAATAAACTATGATATGGACTAACTCCTTCCCCTTACCTTCAACCTTATAAATTACAAACTTTAGAAACCTTACAAACTTTATAAAAATATGACAATCTCCACCACAGCATTAATTATCATTTTGGCGTTTATCTTCCTTGGGTGGCAAATCGGCCTTTGGGGAATATTCAAAAAGGCGGGCCTGGCTCCGTGGAAATCGCTTATACCATTTTACAATATTTGGCTGTGGGTTCGCCAAGTCATTGAACGCCCGTGGTGGTGGTTCCTCATCTTCCTGATTCCATACTTGGGTATTTTCATGTTCTTTTACATGATCTGGGAGACCATTCATCAGTTCAACAAATACGGGTATGCCGCCTTGATTCTCGGCACCCTCTTTTTCATGTTCTACATGCCCTATTTGGGATTTGCGCCGCGAGAGAAGTTCTTGCATAGGGATGAGTTGCCGAAAATAAAGAAAACCAGCGCACAATCGTGGATTGACGCGCTGATCTTTGCGGTGGCCGCCGCCTATATCATCCGCACCTGCTGGTTTGAACTGTACAAGATACCGACATCCTCCATGGAAAGCTCCTTGATGGTGGGTGATTTCCTGTCGGTGAGCAAAATCGCTTACGGCGTGCGCGTGCCCAACACGCCGATTGCCGTTCCGTTTGTGCACAACAAGATGCCGCTGACCAAGTATGCGAAATCCTACAGCGAGATCATCAAACTGCCCTATATCCGTTCCAAGGCCCTCAAACCGATTCGCAACAACGATGTGGTCGTGTTCAATTATCCTGACGGCGACACGGTCGCGATGGAGCGTCAGGCGGAAAGTTACTATGCCATTGTGCGTGAGTACGAGGCCATGTTCAACCCGAATGCTCTGCCGGAGGAGAAAGAGAACAACTATTACCGCTACAGCCCGGAAACCATCGCGATGATGCAGCAGAAATATCCGGGACCCTATTATCCGGGGAAAGGCCGTGATGTGGTGATGAAAGAGTACAAAGTGGTGGCACGCCCTGTGGACAAACGCGAGAATTATGTCAAACGCTGTATCGCTGTGGCGGGCGACGAACTGAAGATCGTGGGCAAGCAAGTGTATATAAACGGCAAACCGGCAAACAACCCCAACCGTCTGCAATATTCCTACTATGTTACGCATCCTACGGGCATGCAACTTTCCCTTAAGAAGCGTAAAGAATTGGATATCAATGAGGAAGATGCCCAGAAGGTGGATGCCTACGCGTATGTTTTCCGCTTGAATGCGGCGCAGAAGTCCAAAATTGAGAAGATGGGTTATACGGTTCAGGTTATCGAGGACAAACCCGGTGTGTTTGACCCGTCCATTTTCCCGCATTCTCCGAATTACCAATGGAATAAGGACAATTTCGGTCCGTTGGTAGTGCCTGCCAAAGGAATGACCGTGGCGCTGGATACGCAGAATATCGTGCTGTATGACAAAATCATCCATCAATATGAGGGCAATGATTTGGCTGTTAAAGACGGTAAGATATACATCAACGGCAAGGTGGCCACACATTACACCTTCAAGATGAATTACTATTTCATGATGGGCGACAACCGTCACAACTCGGCGGATTCCCGTTTCTGGGGTTTTGTGCCTGAGGACCATGTCGTGGGTAAAGCTTCACTGGTGTGGTTGTCGGTGGACAAGTTCAAAGACTTTGGCGAGAAAGGCAAGATCCGCTGGAACCGCATGTTCAAGAAGATAAAGATGTAATTTTGATTTTAACTGGAAACACTATAACGATTAAATGATGAAAAAGATAATGACAGTCTTAGTGGGACTGATGTTGATGACATCCCCGCTAATGGCGCAGAATGATTTCGAGATTGCCAAGAATGTGGACATTTTCGTGTCCATTCTGAAGGAATTGAACGAGAAATACGCTGATGAGATTTCACCCGGACAGCTCACCCAAACCGCTATCGATGCCATGTTGGAGAGTTTGGACCCCTACACGGTGTATTATCCGGAATCGCAGATAGAGGATTACCGTCTGATGACTACGGGACAATACGGTGGGGTGGGAGCCCTGATTATGCAACGGGGCGATGATGTGGTGATTTCCGAGCCTTATGAGGGTTCTCCGGCAGCCAAGGCGGGCGTACGCGCGGGCGATATCATCCGCAAAGTGAACAACCAGTCGCTCGAAGGGAAGAAATCCGACGATGTGAGTACGGCCATGAAAGGACAGCCCGGTTCCACACTGGTGCTGGAGGTGTTCCGTCCCTCGGCTAACAAAACCATGACATTCAATATTGTCCGTGAGGAAATAAAACTGCCCAACATCCCATATTCCGGAATGCTGGACAACAATATCGGATACCTCAAACTTGACCAGTTTACCGATAAGGCCGGTTCTGAAGTCCGTGAGAGTTTCATGAAACTGAAAGAAGAGGGCATGAAGTTCTTCATTTTGGATCTCCGCAATAACGGCGGCGGTCTGGAAGGTGAAGCGGTCAAAATCATGAATCTTTTTGTGGATAAGGGTATTACTATCGTTGAGAACAAGGGGAAGATTCCAGAGCAGCAACATGTTTTTAAAACAGTGGCCAATCCGGTGGATAAGGATATTCCGATTGTGGTGCTTGTGAATGAGCATAGCGCATCCGCTTCCGAGATTGTCTCCGGCGCCTTTCAGGATCTGGACCGTGCCGTTATCGTGGGAAAGAAAACATACGGCAAAGGTCTTGTGCAGAATATCCTTCCGATCGACTACAACACGAGTCTGAAAATCACAGTGGCCAAATATTACATCCCGTCCGGACGCTGCGTGCAGAATATCGATTACTTTGAGAACGATTCGGCAAAGGCGGCCAAGATTCCGGATTCTTTGGCGGTGGCGTTCAAAACCAAAAACGGTCGCACCGTGTACGACAAGGGTGGGGTGGAACCCGATGTGATTACCCAGGACAGTCTGTTAAGTGACATCCTCTTCACCTTGGTGACCAATAACCTGATTTTTGATTTTGCCAATGACTATCGCGCCAAACACGAAACCATTCCTCCGGCGGATAAGTTCAGAATAGATGACCAACTTTATGCTGAATTTGTTGATTTTCTGAAAGATAAGGATTATTCGTATAAATCCGAAACCGAAGAAGTGTTGGAGAAACTCAAGAAATCGGCCGAAAACGAGAAACTCTTTTCTTCCATCGAACCCTATTACAATCAATTGCTGAAAAAACTGGAGGAGGAGAAGAAGAACGACCTTCAGAAATATAAAGCGGAGATTTGCAGTTATCTGGCTTCCGAAATCGCCGTTCGCTATTATTATCAGAAAGGCCGGATCATCAATATGCTGAATGAGGATCCCGATATCGCGATGGCGAAATCCGTTCTGCTTGATACCCAACGATATAACTCCATTTTGTCACCTAAAAAATAATGAAGTTGTCACGGCAGGATTTCCATCATTACTTCTATATCTTTGCCACAGGACTTCTGATGTTTGTGGTCCCGTTGTCGCATTTCGCCATGGGACTCATTACCTTTCTGCTGACCTTGAATTGGCTTGCGGAATGGAATTGGAAAGAGAAATGGTCACGCCTGCGACAATATCCGCAAGCGTTGGTCTTTTCCGGATTGTATCTGGTGATGTGTGTCGGATTGATTCATGCTGACCACATGTCAAATGCCACGGAGCAGCTGCTGGCTAACTTGTCCATTCTTTTCGCCCCGATCATCATTGTGACATCCCGCCCGTTCACCCCAAAGAACATGCGCTTCTTTTTCAATGCTTTTATTTTGGGAACAGCGATCGGTGTTGTTTGCTCAATTGGGTACTGGCTTACGCATGAGGTGCGCGATATGCGCAGCATCTCCCTGTTTATCGATCATATCCGATTCAGCTTGTGTGTGCTGCTTTCCATCGTCTTCAGCATTCATCTGATGAGGGATAAATCCGCCAAAGGAGATATGCTGAACATCCTTTATGCCGCCAATGTGCTGTTATTGTTGTTTTATGTGTTTGTAGCACAGACACTTACGGGAGTTGTAATTCTGGTGGTGCTGATGATAGTATCCCTGTTGTTCCTGATCATTCGGCGAAATGTGGTCAATAAAAAGACGATGATTATCGCCTTGTTGGTCCTGTTGGGTGTCCTGTCCGGTTATTTCACCTATATCACCTACGGATATTTTCACGACCGCGACCAAATCATAACCGATAAGACTACCGCATTGGGAAATGACTATTATTTCGGGGATGATGGTTTGGTGGAAAATGGTCACCGGGTGAATTATTATGTCTGTCGTGAAGAGATGGCACAAGCCTGGAAATTGCGCTCTGATTCGTTGTTTGACGGCATGACCGAAGCCACCCTGATACGCTACCTGAATTCGAAAGGATTGCATAAAGACTACGCTGCGGTGATGTCACTTTCGGATAAGGATATCCGCAATGTGGAACGGGAAATCGCCAATGTGGATTATACGAAACCGTTTGGATTGAAGCGTGCGTTGTATCAGACCTATTTCTGCATTTCCAAATACAGACTCAACCATCAGGATATACAGGGTTCCTCGCTGATGCAGCGGGTGGAATTATGGACGGCATCCTGGAATGCGGTAAAGGAGAACTGGTTGTTCGGTGTGGGACTTGGCGACCAGAAAGCGGAACTTGACCTGCAATTGGAGAAAATGGACTCTCCGATTGCGCATAAGCACAACCGTGGGTGCCACAACCAGTTTCTGACCTATTGGATGATGGGTGGGATATTGCTGCTGTGCTACTTCCTTTTCGTGTTGGTGTATCCTTTTGTGGGAATGAGAAAAAGAATCACATTTGTGTTTTTGGCCCTGTTTATCATTGTCTTCTGCTCCATGATAGTGGAAGACACGATTGACAGCCAGTCAGGGAAAATACTTTATGCCATCGTGATGCCGATGCTGCTCTTCAATGAGACGACGAATAATGCGGCGGTTCGGGATTAGATGATTCCGATAATTTCCTGGATGTTTTCAATGCCCTCTTGAGCGCAAAGAAGCTCGAGGTCTTCAACCAGTTGCTTGCCGGCGAGCGGGTTGTTGAAATTCACCGTGCCGATTTGCACGGCGGTGGCACCTGCCATCATGAAGGCGAGAATATCCTCCGCCGTATAGATGCCACCGATGCCAATCACAGGCACATGGACTTGCTTGCACGCAGAATGCACCATTCGCAGTGCGATGGGGCGGATGGCGGCACCGGAAAGCCCGGCATACACATTGTTGAACACAGCTTTGCGGCGATGCACATCAATAGCCATGGCTTGGAAGGTGTTCACCAATGACAAGGCGTCTGCGCCGGCTTCCTCACACGCGAGGGCCATATCCACGATATTCTCAGCGTTTGGGGAGAGTTTCACAATCAGCGGTTTTTTGCACACATTGCGCACAGCGGTCACCACCTCGCGCGCCACCTCGGCCTTGATGCCGAAAGCCATGCCACCGCTCTTCACATTGGGACAGGAGATGTTGAGTTCCAGCATGTCGATGTCCGCATTGGAAAGCATTTCCGCGCCCGTGACATAATCCTCCATGCTGTGCCCGCCCATGTTGGCGATGAGCACGGTGTCGAACTTGCGCATGTTTGCAATGCCATGCTCAATAAACGCCTCAATGCCAGGATTTTGCAGTCCTACGCTGTTCATCATGCCAGATGGCGTTTCATATACACGGATGCCTTCGTTGCCGTCTTTGGGATGTAAAGTCAGTCCTTTGGAACTGATGCCGCCCAGGCAGCTTACATCATACAATTCGTTGAATTCCTCGCCGAATCCGAATGTGCCCGATGCGGCGATGATGGGGTTCTTGAACGATATACCGTGGATGGAGGTGCTGAGATTCATAGTTTTAATGTTTAAAATGATATGGATGGATAGGGTAGTGCCCTAAACTTTCCGATTGCAAAAATACAAAAACCAGTATAAATGCGCAACATTACCGCTCTCTTCGTTCGATGACCTCTTTCAGTTTGTAGCGGTCGCCGGTAGCGGTACCTATAGAATTGATGAATTCATAGTTGTAGCCGGGCGTGTCGTAGCCCCAGCGCAAAAACTCACCGTTCTTGTCTGTGCGGCGCACCACTTGGTCGTTGTATTTCACAATCAGATATTTAGCAAGTTTGTCCCAACGCTTCATCATTTGGTCGGCATAACGGATACTCTTTTTGTTCAGATAGTCGCGGCGGTCGGCTGGGGTCATGTTCTCCACAGCGGCCAGCACGCTGTCCTGGTCGGCAAAGTAGAAGTCCTCCAACTCATGCTGTGCCTTGCGAAGGTCACCAATCATCATCGAGTAGCGCGGATAGACCATGTTGGCCACCCAGTTGTTCATCCAGAAGGCCGATTCGGTCGAAAATTCCGTGCGTGGGTTGTTCTCAGGGCGGAAGCAGTCGGGCACTTGTGTGATGCAGCAGTAGAGCGGCACATACGCCACCATGTCGGCATCATCGCAGTTGAACCAGGTCACGCCGCCCACATCGTTGGGTAACCACGAGCGCATCTGGCAGGTCATGGTGAAACCGCTCTGCTGCGTGGCAATGGGGCGTTCGCGGAAATAGTTGACACCGTTGGTGTCGCGGAAGTGCATGGGCAGCGGACGGATGGGCATTCCCCACGGACCAGCCGTCATGTCGGCGGTCATGTCCAGCGGGGTGTTCTCAAAGTGGTCACGCATGTCTTCTTGCAAATCTCTGAGTGACAGCGGTTTGTCGGGTTTTATCCATAAGGGTAAATGGTCGCACTTGTCGAACTCGCCATTGAGGTAAGGCAGATATTTGTCCATTTCCGCTTCATCGTAATGGTGACGGAAGAAACTCCACACGCGGGCGTCGGCGTAGCGCACATTCTCGAAGTCGATGGGACAATACGCGTCGCGGAACGAGAAATCCGCGTCTTTGCCATTGAAGAAACCTTTTTCGCGGGCGAAACTGATAACATCTGCGGCATAGACACACTCCACTTCATGACGGTTGATATGTTGCAAATTCTTGCTGCTCAGACTTTTGTACGACCGTTTTTGTTCCAATGGAAATTGTCGAATGCGACTAAGGTTGGCGTGTGCGCAAATGCAGTCGTCGGGGATGCGCAAGGCCACCCATACGGCGCCTTTTTGGTCCGGACCTTTGCCCACAATCTCCATAATCCATGCTTCGTTGGGGTCGCAGATGGTGATGCTCTCACCCGTGCTGTTGTAGCCGTATTTTTCCACCAATTCGGCCATGCATTTTATCGCTTCCCGTGCTGTGGAAGAGCGTTGCAGGGCGAGCCGCATCAAGCTGAAGTAGTCCAAAAGCCCGTTGCGGTTCTGCAGTTCCAGACGGCCGTCGAAGGTGCTTTCCACGATGGTTACCTGGCGTTCGTTCATCAGGCCAACCACATTGTATGTGTACGCCACTTGGTCCACAAATTGTCCTTCGTGAGAGGGCCCCCATCCGTGGATGGCGATTTTCTCGCCCGGGGCGTGCTGGCCGGCCGGGCTGTGAAACAGCGAGCCGGAGAACCCGAACCCGTCGCAGTTGTAGGTGCACATCACGCTGCCGTCGGCGGAGGCCTTCTTGCCAACGATCAGATTTGTACAGGCCATAGCAGGTGCAATGCCCATTATGAGGGTGACTAAAAAAGTCCAAAGTCTGTTTGTCATAATCAGGGGATTTAAAGGGCAAAAGTACAAATTATTCTGTTACCCGTTCCGAATACCTTGATTTTGCCGTTGTGGCATCGCAATAACCCTTCCACCAACTGATTCATCTCCCGCACCTCGCGTTGGAGGAAGCCATGGACGCGGATCTCGCGCCCGTAGGCGTAGAAGGTGATGGCGGAGAAGCAGGCGAGGGGGGTGTGTATCATCACACTCGACACCGCCTCGTATGGGATGAAGTCGGTGTTGTGGTGCAGCAGTGCCAGCGTTTTGATGGTGATGCCCTCATTCGTAAAGATGACGATGCGGCTATGTAAAAGCCAATTATAGAGATGTCATCACATCGTCAGGATAAAAAACAGTGACATTCCCGGAATGAGTTGTGGGTTCCTTCAGAAACAAACCGTAATGTATAGTGTGCCCCTTGGCAAAAGATAATCCCTTGGCGATGGTTTTGAGACGGAGCAATTCTTCCCTCACATTGACTTCCTCCTTCCATTTACACTCACCTATGAAAAGATGTTGGCCATCAAAAGACTCGGCAACCACGTCCAACTCCGCCTTGCAATACTGTTTCCGTTCCTCGTCAAAATAATTTCCCCACCATCGCAAAGCCATTTTGTAAACAACACCGTCAATACTTCTGGCTGCGACATGATTTCTGCATAATCGTTCCCAAGTCTCACTTGTATAGTCATTTCGTGTGGCATTGAATAATTCCAGCACAGACTCGCTATTTCCTAATTCTATGAGCGAACGATATGGGAGGACATATCGGTAGTGGAAATGCAACAGAGGGTCGGATATGTAGTATAGACCTTTTTTGCTGTTTTTCTCGTTTTCACCAAAAGGGATCTCTTTGCTAATGAAACCAAGTTCCCTTAGTCTTGACAGTTGTGGAGTAATGTCGGTTGCTTTTTTTTCGGCGCGAGTGGCAATCTCAGAGATTTTGTGTGCGCCACCACCGATAAACGACAAAACAGAGGAAGCCTGTATGGTATCACGCATCTCGTCTTGCAATAGTCTTGCCGGCTCTTCGTATAATGTGCCATCCGAAGTCAGAAGCAGGTTTTTGATTGCCTCATTAAGGCTTTCGTAATTGTTGCGAAGTTCCCAATAGCGGGGAACGCCTCCCCAAACTGAATATTCGAAGACAGCTTGGGTCACATTGCATTGCAATGCCTGTTGTACAAACGAAGCAGGTATCGGTTTCATCTTGATGATTTCGTCAGCCCTGCCATACAGAGGTTCCTTTGTGTCAAGGACATAGCCCTGCATCATTTGCTGCGAGGATCCGCAAATAATCAAGTCGTATTTCAGTAGTTTTTCGTCAAGCAGTTTTTGGAGGATGGAGGGCAATGCTGGACAGCTCTTGACGAGGTATGGGAACTCGTCAAGACATACTGTTACACGTTTATCTACAAATCTGTTAAGGTTAACGAGAAGGGATTCCCAATTCGGATAATTTGCGGAGGAAAAACCGTTGATGATTCTATCGACTGTAGTCGAAAACAAATGGCGTTGGCTTGGCTCCGATGTCCTGTCTGCCATAAAAAAGATGTCGCCGCGGTCAAAGTCCAGCACTTTCTTGATCAGAGTAGATTTGCCAATCCGCCTGCGTCCGTATATTACTATGAACTGTGGCTTATCTCTCTTCAAAGCAGTCTTTAATCGGGTCAACTCTCTTTGTCTATCAACAAACATCATTTCAATTTTTTTTGCAAAAATACACTATTTTTTCAATTCCAATGCCCTCTTGCAAAAATATAATCCTAAATTATTATAATCCTACATTATAATTTATCGTGTTGCTGCCAAGGCATTCGTACTACAGACACTTTTGCTTTCACCTCCCCTCCCCTCCACCATTCCCTTCATCTCCCGCACCTCGCGCTGCAGGAACCCGTGGACGCGGATCTCGCGCCAGTAGGCGTGGAAGGTGATGGTGGAGAAGCCGGCGAGAGGGGATTCACTTCTAAATTTTTCCAAAAATGGGAACTCCTTGTTTGGATACGAAAAGCTTGTACGAGAATACATAAGATGCCGTTTGCATTTTTTTACCAAGAAATGCACTTTTATGGCCGGAAAATGTCATTTTTACAATATTGATTATCAATAAATTATGCGTCAAAACAGCTTGCTTTTCTAACAAAGAAGTTGTATCTTTGCGAGGTTTATTATTACTGCGATATGGAAGAAAAAGAAATGATACTTCTTGACGAGAAATACTTGATGTCGAAGATATACATCATCAGAGGTGTGCAAGTGATGCTGGACTTTGATCTGGCGGCCATCTACGGGTATGCAACCAAAAATTTCAATCGACAGGTGAAAAACAACATTGATCGATTTGACGAAGATATGCGTTTCCAACTCACTGATACAGAAGTTGAAAACTTGAGGTGCAATTTTTGCACCTCAAGTTTTGCCAGTCCAAAAGACGACAACTTGAGATCGGAAATTTCGACATCAAGTTGGGGTGGCACAAGGTATCTTCCATACGCATTTACCGAGGAAGGCATTTATATGCTCATGACGGTGCTGAAAGGTGAACTTGCTGTTAGTCAGAGTAAAAAATTAATCAAGCTCTTTAAACAGATGAAAGATTACATCATTCAAGGACAGCATGTTTTACCGACCACCGAACTTTTGGCACTCACCACCCAAACCCGGAACAACACCGAGGAAATCCGCCAAATCAAACAACAGGTGAACGACTTGACTGTCGTGATTAACGACTTTACAGACAAAAACATCAGGAAAGACTACTTGTTCTATAACGGTCAGACCGTTGCGGCTGACATCGCCTATTCCGAGATATATTCCCACGCCAAGAAAACAATCCATATCATCGACAAACTACATCAGTTTGAAAACACTGGTCTTGTTGAAATCGGTGCCCTCCGGGGTGAAGGTCACCATTTTCAGCGACAATGTGAACCACGGACTGCACCAGGCTGAGTTTGCTGATTTCCATAGCGAATACCCGCATGTTGATGTCGAACTGAGATCTTCGGGCGGCATCTATCACGACCGCTATATCTTCATCGACCACGCCACCCCGAACGAGATGATATTCCATTGCGGAGGATCTTCGAAGGATGGCGGCAAACGGGTGTCCTCCATCAGCCGAGTGGAAGACACGGCACTCTACCAAAACATTGTCGGCAGTTTGGAGGGGAATCCTTTGTTGCAGTTGTGAAAGTGGATCTCCGCGTGCGTTAGGCACGTCTATCTCTCCTCCACCAACCGCTTCATCTCGCGCACCTCGCGCTGCAGGAAAGTCCCTGCTGCACCAATGCTTTACAAGTAAAAATGTATGATTGGTTTGGGAAAGTGTTGATTGTGAATGGTGCTGTGGTTGTTATTCATTTGTTATTGTGTTATCTGTTTCTTTTTTTACAGCATCTCCAACGCCGTCTTTCTTTTTCACATATCGGTTTTTTACATACAAATTGCTATAGAGTCGGCAACGGAACCATGAAAGTGAAATAACCAAACCAAGTGTAGCTACACACCACCAATTGTGTTGCACGCAAGCAAAAACGAGGGTTATCCATGCGGCGCATCCAACACCTTTGAAGAAATCGGACAAAATAAAATATCGTTTCGACAATTTCTTCTTATCATCTTTTTTGTTTTTACGATAGGGCCAATTCTTATTTCTCGAATGGTTTTTTGTCCGATGATTCGTTTGCCAAAAAGTAGATAAAAAATCACCGTACATTTGTCATATAATTTTTTTCTCCACGCTCTATACGGTGCAGGATCTTGCTCGTCATCATCTGTTTGTTCCTCCGCAGTTTCACCTTTGTTTTTCTTGTTTTTTCGTTGTGCCAATCTAAATCCCCATGAAGGTATTTCGATAAACAAAAGCCTGTCAATTGCCAAAATGAAATGCCCTTCCAAAAAGAGAATGGGAATGGAGATTAATGCCCAGATCAATTCATTGTTGATTTTATATTCCCACCAATTTGGCGGCAGTATTGGCCAAATGGTTGCCAGCAGGAAAACATTGAACAAAATACCTGTGAATGTGTGCACTACATAATCACGGTAGGTTAGACTTCCATCAAAACTCGCACTCATTATGGTATCATTTTGTTTATACGATTTTTATTTGCTGTCCGTATGTGTTTTCATTTCAATGTCGCCTTCGCCAAAACCGATTCCATTCTTCTTCCATAATTTTTCGGTTTCTTTGCGAGTTTCAGTGCCAATTTTTAAAAGTTGTTGGCGTTCTGTGGATTCTATGCAGTTCCGTATAGTCTCAGCCATATCTACAATAATGTCGGTCCAGCGGTCTGTCCATGTGATGAATCTATATGACAAACGCATAATAAAGGCATTATTGATATTGCCAGCACCAGCCACTACAGCAATACTATTATCACCAATGGGAAGAAACGATGAATTGTCCATATCTGAATCAATATTATGCTGGCTTTTTAATTTGCTGGAAAGATTATCATATAGTTGTTGTAGTGTCGCTTCGTTGATGGTGGTTATTGCCTTGCCCTCACTGTTGTTATGTGCAAAATGCACTTGGGCTGTAGGCGCTTTTTTTGTGGCTGAAATAATAATATTCCAGTTTTTATCAGAGGTTGACAATCCTTTAATGTCGTTAATATAATCATCTAATGCAGGTTCATTATGTTTATCCTCAATGGTGAGATAACTAATCCTGTCGTGACTGTCATCAACGAGCAGACGACTGACCAGATTGAACCCTCCAAATTGTGCCAGATAATAGGCAAAAGGGCCGATTGAATTCTCTCTGTCTGCTGTAGGAGCCACAATGGTGACATTTGAGTGTCGGTTAATTTTAATACCGTATGAAGATTTCTCAATTGAGAATCCATCCACCGTTTTTTCATCGAACGGCATCAGTTCAACTGCCAAGCGGTCTTGCGGATGCTCTGACCGTGGTTGGGCATCACCAAGGTTACGAAGCCGAAACTCTTTGTATTTAGCAACGGTCTCAATAATATCATTCTCTGTCAGGTTGTTTTTCACCGATAGAGAAACAACAGAGATATTGCGTGGCACCACACGGTACTTTGTGTCTGTATTCCTCACTCGTTTGAATGATTTCCGTATTTTCTCGCGACATTCTTGCAAATAATTTTGTCTCTTTGCATCTCGATAGCTGTCAGCGACATAACCTGTAAGAATAGCAAAGATGAGAATTTGCAATATAGCAATAACCATGTCAATACAACGACCTGTAAGAGTAATAGGCCCATTTCCTGCAAAACGCCCCGGGTCTCCAATATAGCGTGTGATTGTCCATACGAAAGCCTGCCACCAATTGCGGTATTCATCAGGTTGGGCGGCATGTTCTACGAAAAAAAAAAGGAAAGACAGAACAAGTGACACCCAAAACAAAACAAAGACAGAATTCCAAAAGTCCCTTTGTGCATTTTTGAGTGTTCCCCAAAAAAGTTCAAATGATTTTGGAATTCTACGAAGAAATTGTCTCAATTTTTCCATAAAATATTGAATATACAGTATTTACTGATATTGGTTATTGCCTAGTCCTTCACACATCTAATGGACAAACCACGACATTTATAGTAATTACCATTTCTCCCCACGTATGCAGTACCCTTATAAAGCATTCTAATCCAGACATCGTTGCTATTACTCTCTGTAGTGCTCCAATAGAAAGCATAGTTGCCCATAGCACCATAATTTCCATAGTACCATCCAGATGGAAAAATCGAAAAAATAGTCGCATTATTTTCATTTTGAGCATTGCCCACAGCACATATGTCTGTGGCATCTCCCCATCCAATGGTGCTAGCAAGGGCTTTGGCTATATAAGTATTGTTATCACCACACACAAATTGGCTCTGACTGCTCACATAGTTGGTTAACTGTGTCCACTCCGCATCACTTGGCACGTGCCACCCCATAGGACAAATACCCTGAACATCGCTGGGGTTACTGGTAGAGGATGACGAGTTGCGCATCACCGCTTTCCAGTTATACAAGAGTCCATACGTAGTTTTATTAGATGGATTATTGTTAGGATAATACCAATAGGCAACAGTATAGGATTGTTCATTTCCTTGAGTAAGAGTGGTCCCATCTGCGTATTTAGTGGTTCGCAAGTTCTCTTTCATCCAACACTGGGTCCCAATCTGTACCGTATTATACGTATTACCGTCGCTGTCGGTAACAGTTGCACTTCCTTGACACGGAGCCCCGTCTTGTGCAGTAGTAGAGAAAATCTTCTCCTCTCCATATGCCGTACCCATACTGTTCGTGGCGTATGCCCTAATATAATAGGTCGTACTATGCTCCAATCCTATAAGATTACTGGTAAAACCGCCATTGCCACTGCCATCTATGGTATGGTTGTCAACAATAGTCGGATTGGGATTCGTACTCCAGCATACACCTCTTTCCGTTACAGTAGCACCGCCATCATCGGTTACATTTCCGCCGCAAACAGCTGTGGTGGAGGCAATGGAGAATACACTATTGGTCGTTACAGTCGGTGCCATAATAACCGTCACCGTCACACTCACCGTACCTGTGCAACCATATTGGTTGGTACCCGTTACGGTGTAGATAGTCGTAGTAGTGGGACTCACAGTGATTGCATCTGTTGCAGATCCTGTATTCCACTGATAATCACTTGCACCCGATGCGCTCAATGTAGTATTTTGTCCTATATTAATGGTAGTAATACCGCTAATACTTACAGTCACACTATTACAAGTTGTAGTAAAAACTTCCTCTTCTCCATACACTGTCCCCACACTATTCGTAGCGTACGCCCGTACATAATAGGTGGTGTTCGGCGTAAGTCCCGTGAGACTGCTGGTGAAACTCCCTGCACTGCAGCCATCGGTGGTGTGGTTATCGCCGACAGTCGGATTGTGGTTCGTACTCCAGCATACGCCACGAGCGGTCACAGTAGCACCGCCATCATCGGTAACATTGCCGCCGCAAGTGGCAGCAGTGGCAGAGATATTGGCAACCGCTGAGGTAATAACCGTGGGCAATGTGTCCAACGTGGTAAAGGAGAGTTCCTCTCCGTATGCCGTGCCAATATTATTGGTGGCGTATGCCCTTACGTAATAGGTGGTGCTGTGGGTCAGCCCTGCAATAGAGCTAGTGAAACTGCCCGTACCCGTGCCATCGGTAGTATGGCTGTCGGCAAGGCTGGGGTTGCCTGTGGTGTTCCAGCAGATACCTCTCGCTGTCACCGCCATGCCGCCATCGGAAATCACGTTGCCGCCGCCCGTAGCGGTGGTGGCGGTAATATTCGTTACAACGGTGGTGGTAACGGTGGGCAGTGCCATTGCGGTGAAACTCACCTCGTTGCCGTAGGTAGTGCCCGCCGCGTTGGTGGCGTAGGCGCGGGCGTAGTAGGTGGTGCCTTCGGTCAGACTGCCGAGCGTGCCCGTAAAGCTGCCCAAGCCCGTACCGTCGGTGATGTGGCTGTCGGTGAGGGTGGGCGTGCAAGCAGTGTTCCAGCAGATACCTCGGGCGGTCACATTCAGACAGTGTTCATCTGTAACCGCACCGCCTACGGTGGCTGCAAGGTGGGCCAATGTTACCGTCAAAGTAGTAACTTCAGGTGCGGCGGAGTCGGTGGTTACGGTAAACTCCTCGCCGTAGCCCGTGCCCGCGCTGTTGGTGGCATACGCCCGCACATGGTACAGGGTGCCAATCTGCAACCCCATGGCCGTGGAGGTGAAACTGCCCGTACCCGTTCCTGCGCTGGTGTGGGCATCGGCTATTGTGGGCTGACCTGTGGTGTTCCAGCAGATACCCTTTGCGGTTATGTTCGCGCCGCCATTGTAGGTAATCTGTCCGCCTGCGGCAAATGTTTCGCATCCCGCATCAGTGGGAGCGGTGGTTACAACGGTAGGAAGGACCGATTCGGTAGTGAATGTCACCACGTTGCCGTAGGACAACCCGATGGTGTTCTCGGCATAGGCCCGCACACGGTAGGTGGTGCCGGCTTGTAGAGGCGAATAATCATTCGCCCCTACGGCAAAATGCCCCACCCCGTCGCCCACGGTCACGTGGTTGTCGGCAAGAGTGGGATTCCCTGTGCCAGTTTTCCAACAGAATCCGCGTTCGGTCACGAGGGCGTTGTTGTCGGCGGTCACCTCGCCATGCAGGGTGGCGTTGTCGGCGGTAATGTCGGTGGCCTCCAAGGTGGTTACCGTCGGACGGGCCACGTCGAATTTCAGCTTGTAGTCGGAACTATTCCCCTGATAACATGTCACGGCCTCGCTCACTCGCTCGGTGCTGTCAATCACGGCATAGCCGGTGTATTCCATCTTGTCGCCGTAGGTGAACGGGTAGCTGCCGTCGCTCATCCCGTTTTTCAGGTAGAGGGTGAGGGTGCCGTCGCTGCTGATGGTGCCGATATGAGTGATGGAATTGCTGCCACCACCCCCGTTGCACACCATCTTGATGGACGATGCCTGCCCGTTCTGGCGGGCGGTCATCACATACGTGCCGGCGGCTTTCAGGGTGATGCGGAATTGGTGGGCGCCCGGTTGTAGAGACGTGCCATGGCGCGTCCCTACAATTTTGCCGTTCCCGTCCACAATTTCCAACGTCACGTCGCCCGCGTCTGTCGTGGTCAGGTTTACGTCGGTGGTGCCGGTGAACGGGTTGGGGGTGTTTTGGTATAATTGTAGAGACGTGGTGCACCGCGTCTCTACAATATCGACGGTTCCGCTCAGGTACAACGCCAGCGTCGTGTCGGGATAATAGATCACCTGATGCCACAATTGGTCGTGGTCGTACACCGACACGTGGTTCAGGCGCACATAATCCTGTGCCGTGCGGTCGGTGCCCACAAATTTCAAGGTCACCACCTGCGATTGCGCCAGCATCACGGCCATCATGATATATACAAATGTCAATATCTTTTTCATATCTGTTTGTTTTTTAATGAAATGACAGATTTATTTAACCTCGTCTATCGCCACACGGAATCCTGTGACAAACGATCGGTAGTTGGGTGAGAGGCTGTTGCGCTGGCTTACGCGCGAGTAGGGGGCTTCGTAGGAGAAGCTGCCGCCGCGCACCACGCGGCGGCTGACGCTGCCGATGGTCTGGACCGTGGGGTTCGTCTGCGCATTGGCGGGGTATTCGTCGTACCAGTCGCTGCACCACTCCCAGATGTTACCACTCATGTCGTACAGTCCCAATTCGTTGGGGCGCAGGCTGCCCGGCTGATGCAGTACGTTGCCGGCGTTGCCTTGGTGCCACGCCACCTCGTTGGGGTTGTCGCTGCCGCTGTAGCGGGTGCCGTGCGACTGCTTCCCGCCGCGGGCGGCGTACTCCCATTCGGCCTCGGTGGGCAGACGAAAGTTCAGCCCCGACAGCCAATTCAGTTCTGTCAAGAAGGCTTTGCAGTCGGCATATGTCACATGCGTAGTCGGTAGGTTGTCACCGACACCGTAGTTGCTGTTCCAGCCCAGATCGGTGCCCATCAGCACCCGCCACTGCTTCTGCGTGACAGTGAACTTGTTGATTCTGTAGCTGGAGAGGGTTACCGCATGTACGGGAACCTCATCGGCGGCTGCGAGTTCGTCATCCGAACCCATCTGGAAGGTGCCGCTTTCCACACGCACCATATTGGACACGATTTCACGAATTACCTCTTGCTGTTCCTCCGTCACAAAATCACTCCAATTAATGAGAATGCCATCGTAGTTCTCCAAATATTTCAACTCATCGGAGGTAGCGTACAGATAATCCCCCTCTTTGAAAACAGGGTCTTTGTCACAGCTCACCAAGAACAAGGCAAGCAGGACTGATGTTAATAATGTTATATTTAATCTTTTCATATCCAATATCTTAAATTATTTCTTTTTGTTAGGCAGCATAAAACCGACTCCAATTCTCGCTTCAATACAGTTCTTCCAGCTGATGTCGCTGCCGGTGAGGTCGTAGGTATAGACAGCTTCGGCAGAGAGGGCAAGGGCTTTGATGTGGAACATCAGGCCGAGGTTGGCTTCCGGCCCCATGAAGGAACGGCGTGGATATTTCCGCCACCCGTCGGTGGTCTCCATCGTGAGGGCGCGGTAGCCGAACCCTGCGCCGATATGCAGTGACAGCGGCTGGCACGGGCGCACGGCCAATCCTGCGGTGCAGGAAATCTTCGCACTTTTCTGTTTCCCTGTAAGTACGTATGTTTCAGTTTGTTCAAAAGATTTGAACATTCCTTTGAAATGGAAGTTACTCATCACGCTGAAGTACCAGCCGGCCACTTTTACCTGCCCGATTTTGAAACCGTACGAGAACTGCGGGAGGGTGGAAGCGGCGGCATTCACCGTAAAGAAGGTATTCCACGGGAGGGCACGGAGCGAGTCCTTGCGGTGCTGTGCCTTACGCTGTCTTTCGGCGGCGATACGATCCAGTTCGGCCTTCTTCTCCGCAGCAATTCGTTCCTGTTCGGCTTGGCGGGCGGCAACTTCAGCGGCTTTCTCGGCGGCGATACGTTCCTGCTCGGCTTTTTTCTCTGCCGCTATCCGTCCCTGTTCGGCTTGACGGGCAGCTTCGGCAGCGGCTTTCTCAGCAGCGATACGTTCCTGCTCGGCCTTCTTCTCGGCAGCGATGCGTTCCTGTTCGGCTTGGCGGGCAGCTTCGGCAGCGGCTTTCTCGGCGGCGATACGTTCCTGCTCTGCCTTCTTCTCGGCAGCGATGCGTTCCTGTTCGGCTTGACGTGCGGCTTCGGCGGCGGCTTTTTCAGCAGCGATACGTTCCTGCTCCGCCTTCTTCTCGGCAGCGATGCGTTCCTGTTCGGCTTGACGTGCGGCTTTTTCAGCGGCGATGCGTTCCTGCTCGGCCTTCTTCTCGGCCGCAATACGTTCCTGTTCGGCTTGGCGGGCAGCTTCGGCAGCACGAGCCTCACGGTCGTCGTCCATTGCAAGGCGGAAACCGGTCAAGTAGTCCTTGCCTCCCTGGTAAAGGCTTTTGCGCCCGCTCACGCGGCACTGGCGTCCGATGGCGGCATAGCAACCGCCACGCAGCACACGTGCGGTACCTTTCTTCACACCAATCGGGTTGGTCTGCTTGTCGGAAGGATAGGTGCCGTAATAGTCGCTACACCATTCCCATACGTTGCCGCTCATGTCGTACAGCCCTAATTCGTTGGGCTGCCGTCCGCCAACATTGTGGGTGGCGTTTTCGCTGTTGGTGGAACACCACGCCACGGTTTCCAAGTCGAAACCGCCGGCAAATTGTGTCTGGCGGCTCTGTTGTCCGCCCCGGGCGGCGTACTCCCATTCAGCCTCGGTGGGCAGACGGTAGTTCTTGCCCGTCTTGACGTTGAGCCGTAGGATGAACATCTGCACATCATCCCACGTCACGTTCTCCACAGGCAGGCTGTCGCCCTTGAATCGGGAGGGGTTGTTACCCATCACCTGTTTCCAGAGGGCCTGCGTCACCTCATACTTGCCGATGGCGAACCCTGTAAGTTGCACTTCGTGCGACGGTTTCTCGTCGGAGGCGCAGTCGCTGCCCTGCTCGTAGGTGCAGCCCATCGTGAAGGTGCCTCCTGCCACGAAAATCATCTCCGGCTCGGAGACACTCTGCGCCTTCACGCTGCCTCCGCATAACCATACCCCTAAAATGACGATGGGCACCCAAAACTGATGCCACATCGTTGAAAATCTGCTCAATGTCTTCATCTTACATTATTTCTTTTTGCCCATATTCAACAATCCACCCTCCTCTTTCGGAGCCTCAGTGGTAGTCGGAACGATGATGTACTCGCCCTTGGTGTTCTTGCTGATTTCAAAGAGAGTGTTGTTCATCATCACTAACTTCGGGGCATCCTTGCGTCCCTCGCCCGTAACGATGCTTTCTAACTTATTATTTTTGAAAACGAGGAAAGCTGTCTCTTCCTTACCCTTGTAAACTTCGGTGCCGGCACTCTCACTTCCGCGCTCATTGATGAGTTTAGCGGAGAGCTTGCGCTCCACAATCTTGTACTTATAGACGTAGATGTCATATCCGTCGGCCTGTTTGCTGAGAAGGTTGTAGGGTTCACAGCCAAGTGTGGAGACCACGGTCTCGTACGAATTGCCGGTCTGTACCTGATAGAGGCGGTCGGAGGAGGTGAATTTCGCGAATTGTCCGGCGGTGTTGCAACTGCAAAAAACGATGGCTGCCAATGCAATGGCACAAGAGAATAAGATGCTTTTTTTCATAGTGGTAAATTTTAATTGTTGATTCGTTGATTTGTTTTTTTTTGATACTTTTTTTGCCCGCAAAAGTACATCGCTTTCCCTCAAGTCGTTAGGTTCTTTTTTGGTTCTTTTTAGGTTCTTCAGACGCTACCTTAAATTTTCAATCAAAATCCAAGGTAAAGAAGTACTATTATTTTTGTATGTTTTTGTAAGAACAAAAAAAATCATTGTCTTGAGTTCGAGGTCCTGGAAAAACCTGCAATGCCAAACAAAGAAAGCTCGCGGCTGTGAACCGCAAGCATCTTCGGCTTCCTCTCGGCATTGCATTTGAAATTTTCCAGGTTTCGAACTTGCAAAGATAAAGCGAAAACGCTTCTGCTATGTATTTACAAAATGGTTCTTTTTAGGTTCTAATTTTCTTTTATTCAATAATTTAAGTTAACAATTCCGTTCTGTGGACCCGTCTCGGGAACACAACGGCGAAGTTAGGAAAAAAAATTGATGTGTAGAATGAGAAATCATTTTTTTCTTCAAAAATGTTACAGGAATGGAGTAAAATAGACAGGAATGCATTGAGTGGGGCCGTCTTTCTGATAATCTTTGGTATAAAGCAGTATGCGCTCGCCGATACGGGAAGAATATTTCTCACAGAAGACATCGAGAGATTTATGGGTTTTATAGCCAGATGATTTCACTTCGATGGGCACCAACTTGTTGCCTCTTGAAAGCAAAAAGTCGATTTCATAATTGTGTTTTTCATCTTTTGGGAAAGTGTAGTAAAACAATTGATTGCCCGCGCTAGCCAACATCTGTGCCACAACATTCTCATATAAATATCCTAAATTGGCATCAAGCTTGTCCGACAACAGTTTGTCGTAAATCACGTTCTCGGTAAAATCTTTGTCCCAAAAACAGAGAGTGACAAACAAGCCGGTGTCTGCCATGAAAATCTTGTAGCGAGACAAATCCTTGTTCAGTGACATGCCCACATTGGGATCGGTGCAATGGTGGCAGAAAAGAGCGGTCTTGCTTTGTTCCAATTCCTGAAGTAGCTCTTGCATCTTGGCTGCCGATTGCTGCCCCACTACGGTATAGGGCTGGTATCGGGAGACCTTGCCACTCAATTGTGCTGGAATATTTTTAAACAAGCGTTCCGCATTACCTGTCGCGTCAATCTTCTGGAAATCTTCAAGGTACAACTGGATGATGCCTCGCTTAGTCTTGTCCACCAGACTCAAGTTGTTAGTCTCCAAATAAGTGTTTACAGCCTGTGGCATGCCTCCTACCAACATATAGAGTCTGAAGTCGCGCATATTCAGGCGCACTACGGCATCGCCCAACGATATGCGACTATTATATTGTTGTTCAAACAAGGGCACCGAAGCCATGTCTCCCAAAGCCCATCTGAACTCTTCATAATCCATGGGATACATGGTTATGCGGTCTTCCTCACTCGGTATGGTGATATTCCTTGTGTTCTTGTGAATGCTAATCAGCGAACCTGTCTCGATATAGTCGTAGCGGCCATCTTGCACTAAATATTTGATGGCCTGACGAGCTGGAGGGCATTTCTGCACCTCATCGAAGATAATGACGGAGTTTCTTTCGTAAAGTGTTGTTTTGAAAATCTGCTGCAACAAAAGAAAAATCCTGTCAAGATCCATGAGATCGTCCCAAAGCTCGACAACATTCTTGCCAACTTTGTTGAAATCTATGAGAATGTACGACTTGTATTCTTTCCTAGCGAACTGTTCTACAATAGTTGACTTTCCCACACGTCGCGCCCCTTCCACCAAAATTGCAGTCCGGCCATTTTCTGTTGTTTTCCATTCAAGCAACTGCCGGTACGTTTTCCTTTTGAATATCCGCTCCATAATTTTAGTTTTAAAAACACTGCAAAAATAATAAAAATATTATGACCCGCAAATTTAAATCAAGGAAATTTATGTTAACCCGTATTTTTTAAACTGGAAAACATTGCCTTCCCCATAATTTTGAGAGCAACAATTGTACCAGCTCCAAAAAGTGGACACGAACGGCTACTGGAAAAACCTGCAATGCCAAACAAAGAAAGCTCGCGGCTGTGCACCGCAAGCACCTCGGCATTGCTTTTGAAATTTTCCAGGTTTCGAACTTGGTTATTCTTTCTCCGTTTCTTTTCCAAGCTGGGCTGAAAGTCTCCTTATTTCAGACGAGTTTCTTTCGTATTCATCACTTAATTTCTCATACTCCTCGTCAGATATTAGGTGTTCCTTATGCAAATCATAGTAGTATGGGTATCTCTCTTTCCCCTTTTCATCCGTGTATTGATATTTTGCACTATAACGATTCCACAAATCCCCAGCATAGCTTTTGAAAGCTGTTTGAACACTTTTAGGAAGTTGCTGACGGCGTTGCTGGATATGAACACTCATTTTAAGCAACGCAATCATTTTGTGATTGTGAAATTGCTCCCTATATAAGATTGTGCCTGCATTGACTTCCTCGTCAAAAGGTTTTATAATGCTGTCAAACTCAAACTTAAGATTATAGCAGAAATGGTCAAGTAGCGATTCTGCCTCTTCGGCATATCCAAAAGCAGTGCTTTGTTGGGCTGGAAATGCGTCCGTCTTGTGGTTGTTATGCTCTTGAAAAGTTATTTCCTGCGTCTTCAGGTCTCCTAAGGAGTCATCTATCGTTAGATCTTTGCCGCTTTCTTCCTGAACATACTCTTTTTGTACAAAGTTTTCTTCTTGATAAAGAACGACAAGTCCTAATACAAGTAGGATAATAATAACAGTAATGGGCAACCATTTTCTCCCTCTTTTGCAACTCCTCATCGCCTCCGCTACCTCATCCGTTGAAGCATACCGCCTCTCTTTCAACGGTTGGATGCATTTGCGGACAACGCGCCCGTACCGATTCGGAATCAACTGCTTCAGAATCAACCCGAAAGCGTAAAGGTCGGTGCGGTTATCGACCTCCCCGCCCGCCAATTGCTCCGGCGCGGCGTAGGCTTTCGTGAAGGCCGGTTCCTTGAGCACAGCGTAACGGTCGCTGTCCGACAACCCGAAATCGATCAGCTTGACATGGTTGCCGTTGTAGGTCACCAGAATGTTGGAGGGCTTGAGGTCGCGGTGTATGATCTGCTTCCCGTGACAGTAGTCGATGGCCTCCAACAGCTGCCGCGCCAACGATTCGCGGGCGGACTGCGTCGGGTTTTCCGTCAGAAACTCCTCCAACGTGCGCCCATCCACATATTCCATCACAATGCCGAGACCGACACTCGGAATCTCTTCCCTGCTATAGACCCGCACGATGTTCGGATGGTTGAGCTGCATCATCAGGTTGAACTCCTTCTCGAACATCCCTTGATGCACAGGATCGTGGGCAACTTCGGGCTTCAACGCCTTCAGAGTGAACCATTGACCATTGCGCTGCGCCTTGTACAGCCGACAGTAACCCCGCGAGGGAAGTTCAATAAACTCGGAGAACTGCCCCGAAACAACGTATTCGGAGGAAGAAACGAACCCAGAAGTGGAACTGTTGTCAGAAGCGTCAAACATGCGGCAAAAATAGATTTTTTTTACTTATAGTATTTGTTTTTTAACTTTATAATCCGCTTGTAAGCACTCTCCAACATTCAATGGTTAATAGAACCAAAAAAGAACCTCCCCTCCATATCTGAATGTTTGCTATCTTTGCACCTGCAAATTGAACGAATATGCCAGTTAACCTGCAACATATCACCTTGCTGCGCCAACTTGTTGAAGAGTCGGCGGACCATTCGATTGCCACCTCCACCGATTTTATCTTCCTGTCGGGCGAAATTCAGGGGCGTCTGAAGGAAACGTTGAGTGTCTCCACGCTGAAGCGGATTTGGGGATACGTGGACGGTTACGCCTCCGTGCGCCCCAGTACACTTGATATTCTTGCCCGCTTTGTGGGATTCTCCGATTGGGAGACTTTCGTGTCGGACTATTGTGAAGTGGAAAGCGTGCAGTCGTCGCACCGCGTGGTGTCGGAATCCATATATGCCAAGGATTTGAATGTTGGCAACCAAGTGGAGATTGCCTGGAATCCCAACCGAAAATGTCTGCTTACCTATCAGGGCGACAATCTTTTTGAGGTGATTTCTTCTGAAAATGCCAAATTGAAGACAGGCAACCGATTCCTGTGTCAACGCTTTACCATGAACCAGCCGCTGTATGTGGATTTGTTGACCAGTGACGGCCAGACAGAATTGTTCGTGATGGGCAACAAGGGTGGGATGACGGAAATCTCTAAACATTGAATATCTCTTCCGCCGAAAACACCGGCCCGTCTTTGCAGACGCGCTTCATGCCTCCGGTGGTGCGGATACTGCAGCCCAAACAGGCGCCGATGCCGCAGGCCATGCGGTGCTCCATGGAACACCAGCATGCGGTCTGCTTTTCGGCACATAAGGCGGCCACCTTGCGCATCATCACTTCGGGGCCGCAGGTGAACACCGCATCGTATTGCTCGGGTTTCAGCAGGTCGGTGATAAAACCTTTGTATCCCTCCGAACCGGTTTCCGTGGAAATGAGAATGTCGTGACAGTATGGTTCAAAATCCTCAAGGGCGAACAGTTCATCGCGATAGCCGATGTACGCGTCCACCTCCACGCCGATTGCGGTCAGTTCCTTGGCGGTTTGGCACAGGGGCGGAATGCCCAATCCGCCGCCCACAAGAGCCACTTTGCCATACATTTGGCCAATAGGATATCCCGTGCCCAACGCGCCCAGCAACTGGATGGTGTCACCGGCGTTCAATTCCGACAGCTTGCGGGTGCCTTGCCCGACTACCCGGTACATGAAATGTAGGGTGTTCTCCTCGGCTTGGAATATGCTGATCGGGCGCATGAGCGTCAGCTCTTTGTCCCAGCACTTGAGCATGAAAAACTGTCCTGCGGCTGCCGGAGCACCATGGCGCTCCACAGTGAGCACGAAAATGTCCTCTGTAAGACGGGTTTGGTTTATTACAGAACTGGTGAAATACTTCATGGTAGTTCAAAATTGAAAGTTCAAAAATCAAATAATAGCGCTCAGCATTTTTCTCTGATGTCATTACGCATCCGTATGGCTTCGGCGCGCGCGCAGCCGGCAAAATCCGATTCGCCGTTCTCCTGTTTGCGGTAGGCCAGCAGAATGCCGCGAGAGGAGTTGACCACACCGCCGTTGCCGTCGCGCAGGTACTTGGCGATGTCTTCCGCCTTGCCGCCCTGTGCCCCGTATCCCGGAATCAGGAAGAAGGTGCTGTCCAACATGGCGCGGATTTCCGCTGCCTCATCCGCATGGGTGCAGCCCATCACACCGCCAATGCTCGAATAACCGCACTTGCCGATGTAGGGTTTGCCCATTTCGTTGATTTTTTGCCCTACCACATGATACACCCTCAAGTTGTTCTCCGTGGGAAGATATTCAATGTCTTTGGCCCCCTCGTTGGAGGTGCGGATAAGCACAAACGCTCCCTTTTCCTGCTTCTCAAAATAGGGGAGATAGGGGGAAAGGCTGTCCAGACCCATATATGGGCTTAAGGTGATGAAATCCGCCTCAAAATCGCCTGTAAAGTGCGCCTTGGCGTACATCTCGGCAGTCTTGGCGATGTCGCCGCGCTTGATGTCGGCGATGATAACGGCCTTCTTCTCACGCAGGTATGCCAATGTCTTCTGATAGGCGCGCAAACCGGCAATGCCGTAGGATTCATAATAGGCGATTTGCACTTTGTAGCAGGCCGCCACATCAAGCGTAGCGTCAATCAGGGCGCGGTTGAACTCAAAAAGGCCATCCTCAACATTGGGAAAACGCTCTGCCATAGCAGTTGGAAGATAGGAATAATCGGTGTCAAGTCCGACACACACATGGCCGTTAAGGGCCACCTTTTCGAAAAGTCTGTCTATTACCATAAATGTTTATAATTCAAAGTTAAAAAAACAAATTTCAATAATCTCAAATCCCAAATCTCAAATCTCAAGTCTTACGTCTTAAATCTTAAATCTCTAATCCCTAATCTTCAGCATAAAACCGGTGCCGTGCACATTGAATATTTCAACCTGCGGCTCGTATCCGCCTGTGTACACCACTTTCCGTTTCCCTTTGACCTTCGGCGCCAGATGCTCTTCGTTGTCGATTTGCAAATAAGAACGCAATTTGGTGAGGAAAACATCCATGCTCCTGCCCGCAGAATGGTCGTCGTCACCCCAAACCTCTTTCAGGATAATCTCTCGAGGTATGAGCTTGTTTTTGTGGTCGCACAACAGTTTCAGCAGTTCCGCCTCTTTGCGGGTCAGCATGCGGGTTTTCTTGGGGTGGATCAACTGCATGTCGCTGAAATTGAAAATGAAGTTCCCCAATTTGTACACGGTTTCCTCCTGGAGCACCGTTTTGACATTGCTCGCGGCAGCGCCTCTTCCTAATATCACACGCATGCGCAACTCCAATTCCTCAATGCTGAAAGGCTTGGTCATGAAATCGTCGCAACCCAGCTTGAATCCTTTAATGCGTTCCTCCCGGCTGTCATTGTCGGATAGGATGATCACGGGCAGATTTTTCTTGTACTTGCGGATGTTTTGCAGCAATACGAAGTTGTCTTGATTGTGCAAGGAGAGGTCGATGATGCACAGGTGGTAAGGTACCGTGTTGATGGACTTCAGAGCCGAATTCATCTCCTTGAAATCCCAAACATTATATCCTTTCAGTTCTAAAAACTCTTTGATGACGCTGCGCAGATTGTCACTATCGTCCACTAAAATCACAGAATGAGAAAGTGTTTCCATATGATTGGTGATTGGTTTTAATGTTGATGTCTGTTGGGTTTATTTTTAGTCAGTGTAGTCCGGAGTTGTTAAGATAATTATAACGAACTGCAAAGATACACACTTTTTTGTTTTATTCTAGAATATCCGTTATTTTTATGTTGATTTGTTCACAACTATTTTTTGTACTTTTGCCGCATTGATATAAATATGGAAAACACGCAATTTTATGTGGCCAAGACATTTGCGGGAATAGAACCGCTTCTGGCCGATGAACTCGCCGCTCTTGGTGCCCGCAACTGCAAGATTTTAAGCAGGTCTGTGAGTTTTGAAGGGGATATGGATCTGATGTACAAGGCAAACTATTTCTGCCGGTTCGCGTTGCGCATCCTCTGGTTGCAGAAAAAGTTCACCTTTACCAACAATCGGCAGTTCTATGAACAGATATTTGATTTTCCCGCGGAAAAGTTCATGGGGCCCGACAATACGCTGGCGGTGCACGCTACCATTGCGGATACCATCTTCAAAACACCGTTGTACGCCTCCGTGCTGGCCAAGGATGCGGTTTGCGACCGATTCCGCGACTTGAATGGTCGTCGTCCTTCGGTGGACAAGGAGTCCCCGGATGTGCAGCTGCATCTTCATGTCTATAAGAATGAGGCGCAATTGTTCTTGGACAGTTCCGGTGAGTCGCTGCACAAGCGCGGCTACAAGGTGATGAACCATCCGGCGCCCATCAACGAGGTGGTGGCCGCCGCCATGATCAAACTCAGCGGTTGGAAAGCTGACTGCGATTTTATTGACCCCATGTGCGGAGGCGGCACCATCCTCATCGAGGCCGCCATGCAGGCGTTGAACATTCCGGCAGGCTTCTACCGCCGAAACTATGGATTTGGCTATTGGAAGAATTTCGATGCGGAGCGATGGCGTGAGATCCGCAAATCCGCCACCATCAAGGACGATGTTAGCGTTGACTTCTACGGTTCCGACATCAATCCCAGATTTTTGGACATGGCGGCAACCAACATCCGGAAAGCGCGCTTGGAGGACTTCATCCGATTGGAGAAACGGGACATGCGCCAGGCCAAGCCCGCGCGCATACCCTCGCTCGTGATGATGAATCCGCCCTACGGCGAACGACTGGCCGTTGACGACCTCAATGAGTTCTATTCTGAAATCGGGGATTCCCTGAAAAACAATTTTTCCGGTTGTCGTGCGTTTATTATAAGTTCGGATATGGACGCCTTAAAACATATCGGCCTGAAGGCGAACTCGAAGACGAAACTCTTTAATGGTCCGCTGGAGTGCCGCTTTATGGGTTATGACCTTTTCAAAGGCGACCATAAGAGTTATGCAACACACAAAAAGAATCGAGAAGAATGAAAAAACACCTGCTGATAACGGTTGTTCTGCTGATGTCCTTTTCGTTTGCGCATGGACAGAGCAAATACAGTAACGAGTTCCTGTCGCTGGGCATCGGTGCGCGCGGGCTGGCCATGGGCAACACCATGTGCGCTATCTCCGACGATGTGACCGCGGCGTACTGGAATCCCGCAGGATTGGGCCGTATGGACAAAAAGTACCAGCTGTCGCTTATGCACGCCGAATACTTCGCTGGGGTGGCCAAATACGACTACGCCGGCCTTGGCTATAAGATTGACGACCGCTCTTCGGTGGCGCTTTCCTATATCCGCTTCGGAGTGGATAATATTATGAACACCACCGAGTTGATTGACGCGCAAGGAAATGTGGACTACGACCGGATTTCCTATTTTTCCGCCTCCGACAATGCGTTTCTCTTGAGTTACGCCTACAATTTTGAAAAGGTGCCGGGGTTATCCTTGGGTGCCAATGCCAAAATCATTTACCGCAACATCGGCAAATTTGCCAATGCGTGGGGATTCGGATTGGATTTCGGACTACAATATAATCATAAGGGCTGGCAGGCAGGCGCCATGTTGCGCGATGGAACCTCCACCTTCAACGCCTGGAACTATCATCTTACTGACCAGGTTATTGACATTTTCCACCAGACGGGCAATGAGATTCCGGAAAATGAGTTGGAGCTCACTCTTCCGGCCCTGATGCTCGGCGCTGGCAAATATGTGGAACTGGGCAAGGGCTTCAACGCCACCTTCGCTTTGGGGTTGGATTGCACCTTTGATGGCAAGCGCAACACGCTGATAAAAAGCAATGTGTTGAGCATGGATCCGCATTTCGGCATGGAGTTCGCCTATAAGAAGATTGTGGCCCTGCGCGCGGGTATCGGCAATTTCCAGCAGGAACCCGACTTCGACGGCAAGAAGAAAACCACCTTGCAAATCAACCTTGGGGTAGGGGTGTGCATCAAGAACATAGTCTCCATCGATTATGCCTTCACAGATCTGGGTGACATCTCCATCGCGCAGTATTCGCACATCATCTCGCTCAAGGTGGCGATTGACAGGTTTAAGAAACAACAGTAATTTTCCGTTTTTTAGCTACGATGGAGCTAAGTGCAAATATGAAAAAATATTTCGCATATTTGCGAAATATTGAAAATTATTTTTATTTTTGCAACACAAAATTTTATAATCATGAAAAAAGCAAAACTTAAAATTTTAGAGCAGAGCGACAATGTGGGTTTGTATTCCATCTGCTTTAACGAAAATGACTTAACTGAGTATGAATTATTTATACAAAAGTTTTTAAATGATGCAACACTTAACCGAGATTTTCAAAAAATATTCAGAGCAATTAACAGAATCATGGCTAATGGAGCATTAGAACGGTATTTTCGTACAGAAGGAAAACTTAAGGATAATTTGGCAGCACTTTCGATTGATTCTAAAGTTCTGCGTTTGTATTGTCTGCGAATATCGGATCAAATATTAATTGTAGGAAATGGCGGAGTAAAAATCACAAGAACATACGAAGAAGATATGGAACTTAGTGGTTATGTAATGGATTTGCAGAAATTTGATGTTCTTCTCTCGCAAGAACTTGCCAGAGGGAGAATAAAACTAGAACAGAATATCATCACTGGCATAGAACATGTTACTTTCGAGTTATGAAACCAGATAAGGAACCCCAAATTTTTAGTCCAATTATTCAAGAGGCATACGACAGCATTTCGCCCCTTGATTTGGCGACCGATCTTATTACAGATGGCATCGCTAGTCGTATAGCATTGATCATGAAAGAGAAAGGTATTAATAAGAAGGAATTGGCTGCATTGACGCATAGGAGGCCATCGGATGTGACAAGATGGCTTAGCGGCACTCATAATTTTACTTGCCGCACAATTGCTCTTATTGAGCAAGCGCTCGGCGTCCCCATTGTTGAGATTGTAAAATAACAACTCAATATTACTACCACGGTATCTTTCCTGCAAGTTTGTTATAATTTGCCACTCATAATTTAGTTTTCAATTAGGACCAAAAAGGACCAAAAGCCCTATTGGTTAAGTCTTTATTTTTGCGGTGTCTTTCTAAAACAGAAACAAACACCACATTATGCAATACATACAATCTGTAGCTGAATTAAGACAGGAAATACAAAGCCGTTGCCTGAAAGTGGAAAAACGCCCCGGCGTCTATCGCTGGTGGTTTCCCAAATCTGAAGCAAAAAAACTATTGGCTAATTTCAAGAATCGTACTTTGATCGACGACAGAAAACTGCAAGAACGTTCTATTCAAGGAACTCCTTATCTTGCGTTGTATTTCGGCATCAGCAATGATATGAGCCGGCGTATCCGCTGGCATATCCGCGGTCCGTTCAAGAGTCCCACTCTACGGAGAACACTGCGGGCCATCATCG
>JAEEGL014385518.1_pt1 | contig 56350 bp, 48 predicted proteins | sample 9134231 | NCBI WGS metagenome assembly JAEEGL01 (sample SAMN16246548, study PRJNA631951) | gut metagenome | biome: gut microbiome; feature: rumen; material: fiber-attached | host: Bos | place: Iran: Karaj | collected 2018-10
AATCTTTTCGCCCGAAGGAGCCGCCGACTATATGCGTACCCGCATCAATCACATGAGCGACGCGACATTTGCCCGTTTCATCGAATACCAAAAATGCGTGTCGGAACGGCAGGAACTTATTGGAGCAGGCAGCCACGTGGTAGATGTGGTGCGTTGTCGTTCGTAATCCAAAATTATTACTGTGTAAGTTTTTTTTCTATAGAAAAAAAGTACATTTGCAACAAAATTACGATAGGGTAAAGGCGGAAAGGCCTCTTTGTACTATGACGATAAACGAGATTCAAGACGAGATTATTGAAGAGTTCAGTCTGTTCGACGACTGGATGGATAAGTATCAGTATCTCATTGATTTAAGCAAAAATCTTCCTATAATTGACGAGTCGTATAAGAAGGAAGATAATTTAATAAAAGGTTGTCAGTCACAAGTTTGGCTTTTTGCTGAACTGAAAGACGGTAAGGTGATTTTCACTGCCGACTCCGATGCCATTATCACCAAAGGTATCATTTCGCTGTTGATTCGCGTGCTGTCAAACCAAACACCCGACGACATTCTACAATGCGATTTGCATTTCATTGAAAAAATCGGTTTGAAGGAAAATCTTTCCCCGACCCGTTCAAACGGCTTACTTGCCATGATAAAACAAATGAAGATATACGCGTTGGCGTTTAAAGCGAAACAGGATTAGTTATGGAAGACGAAAAAGAACTCAAGAGAATTCAAGATGAGGTCGTGGAAACGCTCAAAACCGTTTATGACCCCGAAATTCCTGTTGATATATACGAGTTAGGACTGATTTATAAAATCAACTATAAACTTCCCATCGTTGAGATAGATATGACGCTCACTTCGCCCAACTGCCCGATGGCAGAGCCGTTGGTGTACGAAATTCAGACAAAGCTGAAACTTATTAACGGCGTTGAAGACGTTGCCGTCAACATTGTGCTTGAACCCGAATGGAATCAGGATATGATGACCGAAGAGGCAAAACTGAAATTAGGTTTGCTGTAGTTTCCCCTTTATAAAAAGTCTGAGTTAAATAGAACGACAATAAATGCAATTTAAGACAACCATAGACGTTCCTCATTCTTCGTTTGAGATTTCTCATATACACAAAGGAATGGCTATTGGCTCGTGTTTCACCACGAATATCGGAGGGCGTCTGCTGTCGGCAAAATTTCCCATTCTGGTGAATCCGCTTGGAACGGTCTATAATCCAATTTCTATTGCACAAACTATTGATTTGTTGCTTGGTGATATACCATTCGATGAACAGGACCTTTTTTTGGCCAACGATGTGTGGCAATCGTATTTTCTTCATACTTCATTTTCGTCGGTCAATAAACAAGAAGTGGTTCGAACATTCAATAATGTAAGGAATGATTTTTTAGAAAAATTTCAATCTCTTGATTATCTGTTTCTTACATTGGGAACAGCGTGGATATATGAATTGAACGAAACGAAGCAAATTGTGAATAATTGCCATAAGACTCCAGCATCGCAATTTAATCGACGTAAACTCTCGGTTGAGGAGTGTGTTTCCGCTCTTGAAAAATCAATTCTGCGACTGCAAAGAATCAATCCAAGTTTGCAAGTGATTTTTACAGTAAGTCCCATTCGTCATTGGAAAGATGGTGCCCACGAAAATCAGGTGAGCAAATCAACGTTGTTTTTGGCAATAGATTCTATGCAAAAATCAATTCAAAATAGTGGTTATTTCCCTGCGTATGAGTTGCTTATGGATGATTTGCGCGATTATCGATTCTACGATGAAGATATGCTTCATCCAAGTGCCGTGGCAATAGAGTATATATGGGAAATATTCTCGAAAACGTATTTTTCAAAAGAAACAATAAGTCTGATTTCTCAAATAGAATCCGTACAAAAAGCCATAAAACATCGTCCGTTTAATGTCACTAGCGATTCTTATAAAACTTTTATACATAGTACAATAGAAGATTGTGAATCTCTTTCGCAAAAGTATCCTTTTGTAGATTTCTCTGAGGAACTTGCTTTTCTGCGTGGAAAATTATTGTAATGTTCTCTTTGCTATTTTCTTTATCTTTTTTATAACAGAAAATATAAAATCAATACCTTTGTAAAAACGAAAAACGAAGAAAAATGAAGCAAATTACAGTCGGAATAGATATTGGCGGAACAAACACTGCCATTGGTTTTGTTGACAGAGAAGGAAATTGTTTGTTCGAGACGAGCATACCAACGAAAGAATACACGGAAATCGAGCCGTATATGAAAAACCTTTGCTCATTGATACAGAAAGAGTTACAAAATCATTCTGATTGTGAATTGAAGGGAATCGGCATCGGTGCGCCGAATGCGAACTATCATCGTGGTACGATTGAGGAAGCCCCGAATCTGAGTTGGAAAGGCACGGTGCATTTCTGCAAAATGATGGGCGAATACTTCCCGAATGTGAAAATAGCGATTACCAACGACGCAAACGCTGCCGCTATGGGCGAAATGATTTTCGGTGCGGCAAAAGGCATGAAGGATTTTGTCGTTATTACGCTTGGAACAGGTTTGGGTAGCGGTATTGTGGTAAATGGCGATTTGGTGTATGGTCACGACGGATTTGCCGGCGAGGTTGGTCATACTACCGTGTTTATGGACGGTCGCCAGTGTGGTTGTGGCAAGAAAGGCTGCTTGGAAACTTACGCTTCAGCTACGGGTATTGTACGCACAATGACGGAGTTGCTCTGCAATTCTCGCAAACCATCGCCGTTGCGCGATATTCCGAATAGCAGACTCACGTCGTACGATGTGTTCAAGGCATATCAAAATGGCGACGAATTGGCAAAAGAATGTTTTGACTATACAGGTAAGATTCTTGGAATGAAGTTGGCCGACGTGGTTTGCCACACAAGTCCTTCGACAATCTTCCTGTTTGGTGGTCCTGCAAAAGCAGGTGATGCCATCATCAAACCAACAAAAGAAAGCATGGAAGCATATTTGCTACCGATTTTCAAAAACAAGATTGAGATAAAACTCAGTGGTTTGATGGACAAAAACGCTGCTGTGCTTGGTGCAAGTGCGTTGGCATGGAAAGAGTTGGAGAAATAGAAGTATAAAATCCAGGAAAGTTTTTACTCAAAATGTCTGTTTTACATGCGATAACGCAAGAACAGACATTTTTTCATAATAAAAAGGCTGCCCTTGGGGAGAGCAGCCTTACAAAAAAAGTTTTAACTACTTAACAACTTTCTTTTTTAGAATCCAGTGGGTTTTCATTTCACCGTCACCTTTAACAATATAGCATTGGTCGATCTCCCAACCTTGCTGTGCCATATAGTTCATTGCGTCAATCATCGAGTTAAACGACTGAACTTTACCACTTTCGTCCTTGATTCTTTGGTCGCTGAATAGGGTTTTTGCCTCGCCGTAGTCAATAGAAACCTTTACTTTTCCCGTTAACGAGAGAAGTTTTTCATACCCAACCATGTCGCAATATACATATGTGGGATCTGGATTGCCTGCGTATGCGGAACTTACAAGAACTCCGCATAAAAATGCTATTGAAAGAAATTTCTTCATTGTACTATCGTTTGTTTAGTTCGTATTCTACAACAACCCATTCAATGTCGTATTCGTCGGCGTATGCTGCAACGGCAAGAGCAACAATCCACGAATCTTCATCATTTTCGTCAAAGAACAAGTCGATGAAATCTTCAACAGAGATTTTGATACCAAAGTCCAAAGTCTTGTTGTCCGACAAGAACAAACCGTTGTATTCTGCAGTTCCCAATGTTGCAACATTATACCCTGTGATTTTTACTCCTTCAACAGTTTGAGATTCAATATCGAAAGTGAAACCATTTGATGCTGCAGCAATTTTGTTTCCATAGAACACGTCGCCGTCGAACGACAGACGGATAGCACTTGACTGTTCGCTATCTTTTTCTACAGAACCGTTAATAGAGTTTGGCTTTCCAAACGTTTCCTCATCTTCAATCATTCCTTCGTCCGTTGCCCAATAATACGTTGTCGTACCACTGTAATTTCCCACTGCAACGTCACGTACATCAGGATCTTCTGTCTTGTCGTCGCTTCCACAAGCAGTAAATAACAATGCACCACCTAGTAATGCACCAAACATGAATAAAATACCTCTTTTCATAAAATTTAATTTTAGGTTTAAAAAATAATTTAACTTGGCAAATATATAAATTTATAGTTTATAATAACTTGTTTTTATAAATTTTTAATATAAAATAGGAAATTTTTCAGTTTGTAAATTTCAACTAATAATAATAAGGTATGGATTTACAAATCATAGGAAATACAATTCGGGAGATACGGAAAGCGCAAAAAATCTCGCAAGCTGATTTGGCGGGAGAACTGGACATTTCAATCATGGCGGTTTCAAAAATAGAACGTGGTCAGACGAATTTGTCAATCTTGCGTCTGGAGCAAATCGCCAACGTTCTTGACACATCTATATTTACATTGTTGGGCGTGGAGAAAACCGACATAAGCAAGATTGCAGTTTCGCAGGAAGTTGAATCTCTGCAAAAGGAATTGCAAATGACAAAAGAATTACTGAAAGCAAAAGATGAGATTATTGAGCTTTTGAAAAATAAACTATAGGTTTATTCCAACCATAATCTGTTCCCAAAGAAGGCGTAATAGGAGTTTTTTTTAGTCTTGTAGTAATTCGTATCATTTTTTTTGTACATTTACTTGCTTTGATTGAGCGAAATAAATCTATTTATAATTATAAAACTTATTGTATGGAACTAAAAGGATCTAAAACAGAGAAAAATCTCCAAGCGGCTTTTGCCGGAGAGTCACAGGCACGAAACAAATATACCTATTACGCATCGAAAGCAAAGAAAGACGGGTACGTTCAAATTGCAAGCATTTTTGAAGAGACGGCAAACAACGAGAAGGAACATGCAAAAATCTGGTTCAAACTTTTGCACGACGGAAAAGTCCCCGGCACTATCGAAAACTTGAAAGATGCCGCCGCTGGTGAAAACTACGAGTGGACCGATATGTACGCAATGTTTGCGAAAGAGGCTCGTGAGGAAGGTTTCGACAAAATTGCAGACCTGTTCGAAGGTGTTGCAAAAATCGAAAAGGAACACGAAGAACGATACAAAAAACTGTTGGCAAACATTGAAGGCGGTCTTGTATTCTCGAAAGACAAAGATATGATTTGGCAATGCTCAAACTGCGGTCACATCGTAATTGGTAAAAAAGCACCAGATGTTTGTCCTGTTTGCGACCACCCACAAGCATATTTCCAAGTAAAAGCAGAAAATTATTAATAACGAAAAATAAAATTATACCTATGTCAAAAAAATTCATTTGCCCTATATGCGGCTTTGTTCATGAAGGAGAAGAGGCGCCAGAACGTTGCCCACAGTGTAAACAAATAGTAACGTGGAAAGTTGTTGATGAGTCGGCAGCATTGAAATTCGTTACTGAACACGTCATTGGCATTGCAAAAGACTGCGATGCTGAAATGAAAAAAGACCTGAACGCTCACTTTATGGGAGAATGTTCAGAAGTGGGAATGTATCTTGCAATGAGCCGTCAGGCCGATCGCGAAGGTTATCCAGAAATTGCCGAGGCATTCAAACGTTACGCGTTCGAAGAGGCAGAACACGCTGCTAAATTCGCCGAATTGCTTGGCGAAGTTGTGTGGGACACGAAAACAAACCTTGAAAAACGTATGATGGCTGAAGCAGGCGCATGCGAAGACAAGATGCGTATTGCAAAAAATGCAAAAGCACAAAATCTTGACGCAATCCACGACACTGTTCACGAAATGGCTAAGGACGAAGCTCGTCATGGTCAAGGATTTGAAGGATTGTATAAACGTTATTTCAAGAAATAATTCAATGTAGAGACGCGCCATGGCACGTCTCTACAAATGTAAAAATCTATTGCCAGTAGAGACGTCACAATGGGGCGTCTCTACAATTATATCATTGAAATCATGAAAAAAATTGTCGTTTTAACTGGTGCTGGAATCAGCGTGGAATCAGGAATAAAGGCATTCCGTTCGGAGGACGGATTGTGGGAAAACCATCGTGTTGAAGACGTTGCCACGCATAGCGCGTGGTACAGAAATCCTCAACTCATTCTTGATTTCTACAACACGATGCGGGCGCAACTTGAGTCGAAGCAACCGAATCGTGCACATATTTGTTTGGCAGAAAAAGAGAAGGATTACGAAATAGTTGTCGTAACCCAGAATGTTGACAATCTGCACGAAAGAGCGGGAAGCACGCACGTGATTCATCTGCACGGCGAACTTACCAAGGCATGTAGTTCCAGCAACGAAACCGACGAATATTGTTTTGTCGATATTGGCTACAAACCAATAAAAATGGGCGACAAGGCAAAGGACGGCTCGCAACTTCGTCCGCAAATCGTTTTTTTCGAAGAAGCTGTTCCTAACATAGAGCCAGCTGCACGACAAGTTGAAACGGCTGATATAATGATAATTATCGGCACGTCTATGCAGGTGTATCCTGCTGCCGGACTTATCCGTTATGCCAAACGCGATACGCCTATCTTTTTCGTTGATCCGAAACCGCAAGTGCAGTCACAACCGAACTTGACGATTATTGCTGAACCCGCATCAACGGGTGTTGACAAGGCTTTCGAGTTGATTGAAAAATTATAGATTACTTGCCAAGTATTGTTTCGTACACGGAATGGTACGCTTCCACTCCTTTTTCAAGAGAGTAATATTTCTCGGCAACGCTGTGTAAGGCGGCAGAATCCACGTTGGTGGTTGCAAGCATTTGCTCTGCAACTGACTCGTATTCCGCTTGCGTGTAATCCTTAATCACAAATCCCTGTGGACAATCTTTCATAATTGTGTCGACATCGCCTACGCCGGCGTTGCAAACCAACGGAATGCCAACCGACAGCAATTCGCCCATTTTTGTAGGCGACGACGCCTTTTTGGAATATACGGGTTTGATGAAAAACAGTGACCAGTCAGAAAGAGAAATATATGCCGGAACATCTTCACGATTGGCTTTCACCACACGCAAGGCATCACGAGGAATGTCCTTACGAATTGCCATAGAGTCAAGTTTGTCGGGATTGTCGGGGGTGATGCAGAGAAAAATGGCATTAGGATTTTTCTCATACACGACTTTGAAGAAATCAAACATTTCCTCGGTCATATACCATGTTCCGAACGAGCCCAAATAACTCAGTACAAAGCAATTATCGTTTATATATAAAGTTTTCCTTAAAGATGATGCCTTTTTGTCGTTTCGCGTAAACAGACGCAAATCGGCACAACAAGGAATCACCGAAATTGGGTTTTTATGAATCTGATATGCTTTCCACGAACGGATTTCATTTGCTCCGTTTTCGGTGAGACTAATGATTGCCGAAGCATTTTCAATGAACGTTTTTTCTATGTTCTTAAAATATTGATATACTTGTCGGTACACGAACTTTGATGTGTTCCAGATGCCTCCTTCCACACGTTCGTCAGCCCAAAAGCCACGCATATCGAAAATCCAAGGAATACCAAATTTTTTCTGGCAATAGCAACCCACGTGCGCACTAATGTAACTTCGGCAATGCAACAATTGGATCTTATTCTCTTGATTACGAATGAGTTTCACCGCCTCATTCTGCATTTTGTGTAAATCATATAATGTGGAAATCACTGCTGGTTTTGCCGTGTACGTAAGTGGATGCCACGTTATTCCCGATTTTTGGAGCAAACGGTAAATATGCGATTTTCGTTTTTCGTACAACTGTGGTTTCTCGCAACTGAGAATATGAATCGCATATCCGAATTTAGCCAATCCTTCCAGATACGGAATCACTTGCGACTGACCAAGATTGTCGGTCATTCCGTCATACGAGATGTAAAGAATACCACTTTGCTGTGTCATACCATTTTGCTTACACAAATGTAGTATTTTCTTGGTGTATAGAAACAAAAAAGGGAACAAATTACTGTTCCCTTCGTGGAGAGGGGCGGGATCGAACCGCCGACGCCAGGATTTTCAGTCCTGTGCTCTACCAACTGAGCTACCACTCCGATTTGGTGTGGCAAAAGTAATCATATTTTTTTATTCTCAAAATAATTCGGGGATTTTTATTCTTCCAATCCCATTATTTTCTTGAAACTCTCTTTATAAGTAAGTCCGATAGGAATCTCTTTCTCGCTTATCATCAAGGAGTTACCTTTTATAGTGTCGATTTTTTTCTTTGGTACGATAAATGATTTATGAACTCGGATAAACTCGTTTTGAGGTAGTTTCTCCATCATTCCTTTAATGTTAGTGAGTGTAATAATACGTTTTTCGTTTGTGACAATTTTTACATAATCTTTTAAACCTTCTATATAAAGTCAAGCATAATCTTTACATCTTGATAATCAGCACGAACAAAGATGTGATTTATAGTATTAGTTGAGGTTTTCGTAAGTTTTTGTAACAATAGTTTGTCCTTGATTTTTTCCACGGCTGCATCGAATCGTTTGGGAGAGATAGGTTTCACCAGATAATCCACGGCCCCCACTTCGAAACCCTCCACGGCATATTGGTTGTAGGCGGTAGTAAACACCACCAATGGTGGATTCTCCAATGTCTTTAGCAATTGCATTCCCGACATTCCTGGCATAAGAATATCAAGAAACAACACATCGACCGTTTCCTTGTTAAGTAGCACAACTACCTCTTCGGCGCTTTTGCATACGCCCACCAGTTGAAGTTCCTCATTATGAGATACATATAACTCCAAAATCTCACGAGCCAATGGCTCATCATCTACAATCACACACCGTATCATATGTTTATTTTTAAGGTTACGCTGTACAACGAATCCGTTTCACTTATTTGAAGTGAATGCTTTGTACCATAAATTATTTGAAGTCGCGATTTCACATTCTGAATACCTATTCCGTGCACCGAATCCTTTGACGAATTAACATTCTTAAACACTTCATTCTGAATATGAAAGACTATATCATTTAAATTAACATTGATGCTGATGGATATGTTTACGTTCCCTTCTGCATTTCTTCCGTGTTTGAATGCATTTTCAACAAAGGGAATCAGCACCATCGGCGCAATTTTTATCTTCTCCTTTGTTGTCCAGTTTTCCTCGAATTTCACCACGCTCTCGGGCGACAAACGGAGTTGTTGCGTGTTCACATAATCGTGAAGATATTCTATCGCTTTCTCAATATCCACATAGTCCTCGCTACTATCGTAAGTGCTGTAACGAAGAAGGTTGGAAAACGTCAGGATGGCATTGGGCAAATCGTCGGATTTCTTCAATGCCAGCGAATAAAGACTATTCATAGCATTAAAAAGGAAATGCGGACTAAGTTGTGATTTCAGAAGTTGCAAATTGGATTCGGCATGCTGCTTCTCCAGTTCTTTTAGTAACTGTTCTCGTTTTACACCTTGTATCGAATAACTGAGTACGCCACTTGCCGCTAATGAAATGAAAAAAAGAACGAAACGGACAATTATCTTGGTCTTCCCTTGTATAAAGGTAATTGATGGATTTGTGGCATGTATAATCTCAACTAATTTTTCTTGAAGCGGAGCCAACAAGAAAAAGATGAGGAAAAACAACACACATAATGCGACCAATGCTAAAAAATAAGACCTATAGCGACGTCTAATAAACAGAAATGGAAGAACTAGTCCAAAATGAAGATAAAAAATGATTATCGGTGCCACGTAAAGTGTGGTATGAAAAACAAAAAGACTCCAACTATAGGTATTAGTGGCGAATAAATGAGGTACTACTATCAAAACACACCACGAAATGAGGTGTATTAATATATTTTTTGCTTTTTTTGCCATTTTTATAAAATACTTTTCAAAGGTAACGAATCCCATAGATTTAAGTTTTTTTCTATACCAAACGCTGTTTTCCATAGACGAAGTGTGTCGGGATAGAATATATTTGATTTTTAAACCAAGAACTTGATTTAAAATTATACTTTAGATAAATTTTGTAATTCATTTTTATTCAGTTGTTTGATATATTGTTATTGTTTTTAATATGTGCTTTCTTCATTCTTAATTTTCAATTCTTAATTTTATGTGCTACTTTTGGCACAATTTGATTGGTATGATGAAAGTACTGCTAAAATCGCTTTTACGACTGGTTTTTCCGCTATTGTTGGCGCTCCCGTTGCCATTTCTGCTTATGAACTGCGCAAGGGAATCGGCGCCTACAGGTGGCCCTATCGACAAAGATGCCCCGTATGCCGTGTTCGAAAAACCGGCAAACAACTCGCAGAATATCAATCCGCAAAAGATTGTCATCAAGTTTAATGAATTTATCGCCCTTGACAATATTGAAGACAATTGTATGATTTCTCCCATTATGGAGAAAAAACCGGAATTCTCGGTGAAAAAGAAAAAACTGACGATTTCCTTGCCAAAACAGACCTTACAGCCCAATACGACGTACAGTTTCAACTTTAACAATGCCATAAAGGATTTGACTGAGAACAATTTCACGGAACAATATCTGTACGCTTTTTCAACGGGTACGGGCATTGACACGATGAAAATTGCGGGAAAGATTTCGTGTGCGAAAGATGGCAAAGTTCCCGAACACGTCTATGCACTTTTGTACGACGATTTGAGCGACACGGCTTTTCAAACGCAGAAGCCACGATATATTACGCAAGTCTCGAAAAAAGGTGATTTCTCGTTTTCGAACATTGAGGCAAAGCCCTATAAAATCTACGCTTTGGAAGATTCCGACAAAGATTTCACCTTCAATCAGCCTAAAGAACGAATCGCATTTCTCGACACAATTTTCAACCCGACAGCAGAACGATTTATTGACAGCGTATGGTTTACGCACAACGATACCATTCGTCTCAAAGAATTTAAGGATAGCATACAAATAGTTGAAGTGAAAGACTCGTTCAACCTAGTTGAGAAAACTCGCTGGTCGGATCAAGATGTGCAGTTGTCGCTTTTTGAAAACGAGGTATGGAATCAGGAGATCTTGTCGAATATTCGCATTTCGCCGTATGCTATCGGCATTAAGATGAGTGCGAAAAACAATATGCCAACACTGAACAATCTATATCCCCAAGGTGAATCGGTTGTGGAAGAAATATCCCAAGACAGTCTTGTGATTTGGCTACTCGACACACTTGTGCAAAATTCCGATTCAACGGTGTTACACCTTTCATATAAGAAAAATATCCAATCTTCGGAAACGAAAACCGACACTCTTCAAATTGAAAGTTCCAAGAATCATCCAGAACGTGTGAGTATTTCGACATCAATCGACAAGACCAAAAAGATATTCCCCGACGACACCCTTTTCATTACGCTTTCACGACCAATAAAAGCCGATGATTTCCAAAAGATTACATTGTATCAGTTATGTGACACGTCAAAAAACTCTTGCGAGGAAATCAATGCCGTTTCTGACTACAAATATCGTCCGACATTACACTATCAGAATCAGAAAATACTACGGTACAAAGAGGCTAACGACCGTTTTGCCCTCTACTTTAGCAAGGCAATCAATCCACAAGATGTGAACGTTACGCTTGACGGTCTTCCAAATCTCACCGACTGGTACTACTGTGAACTGGATGAAAAAAGCAACGCGCTCCTATATTGGATAAAACCATCTTCTGACGCACTTCGACTTAAAAATCAGGCAATTACGGTTACTTATCCTACGAATGACGGTGCAACGGAAACCAAGAATTTCAACAACAAAAAAGATGTCGCGGTTCAAAAAATGTATAAGCACCCATCATCAAACAAAAGACTGATTTTGCAAGTTTCCGAAGTTCAGAAAAAGACCCTGAAACCGTACGAGCCAATTCGTATCTACTGCAACAACCCCGTTCACACAATTACCGACAGTCTGTTTACCTTGATAAACGACGACGATTCTCTGGAAACATCAATCATTACCAAGATTTCCCTTGCCGAGGGCTCTTCACGAATCATCGACATATATCACTCTGCCGAAAAATCGCAAAATTACACGCTTACCGTTCAAAAGGGGGCAGTTGTTGATACGTTTGGCTTCGCATCACGCGAGTTTGTGGAGAACATCCAGACGGAAAACACGCCATACGGATTTTATCAGAAAGTTCCTTTTTCCATACAAAAACAGCCTTCAAAGGAACGCTCGTATGCCATCACCGCCGATTGGACGCCAAATACCGAATATACTCTGATAGTGCTTGACACAACGTTTGTCGATGTTTTTGGGGACGCAAACGATTCCACTCAAATTCGTTTCCAATCACCAAAGAAAGAAAATCTTGGAAACCTCAACATTAAGAATACCCAAGGTTTGCCAGCAGGAAACTTAGTATTTGTACTCACATCCGATGACTCCAAAAATCCGGTAACCTATTCTACAACAAGTTCAAATACTATCCAATTTAACAACATTCCCGCCGGAAAATATTCTCTTAGTTGCTTCGTTGACGAAAACAACAATCAAACGTGGGATTCGGGCTGTTTGGAACTCAAACGGCAACCAGAGAAAACATATTTCTTCAAAGAATCCGTTATTATTAAAGCGGAATGGGATAATAGCATTTACTGGGAAGAATTCAAATAACTCTCTTTTATAACCCTAATCCATAGGATATTTCACACCCCATTCTTTACGAAGAGTATCCATTTGTTGCATAACGGCAAGTGTTTCCTCGTGTGGCATCATAGGCGACTCAAGCAAGCCCGCCTCTATGCAGCGACGACTTTCCATCACTTGATATTCATAGCCAGAAATCATATCCGACGGTTTTTCATACGTTTCCGCAAGGGCATAATTTCGATAAACCTCGACACGTTCGGGGCAATTCACGTTGTCAACCCTAATATAGCCCTCCGTGCCACTGATAACACCTTGACGGTCGTTTAGGCACAAAGCCCCAGTCTGCAAATTTGCCATTTTGCCGTCGGCATAACTCAACGAAATGCTTTCCTGCATATCCATTCCCGTCGCTCCCAGTTGGCAATTCGTGACCGTTTTCACTATATCGCTACCGAAATACATTCGTGCGAAATTCAGCACATACACGCCCACGTCGAGCAATGCTCCACCGCACAGCGCAGGATTGGTAATGCGTTCCTTGTTTTCCAACGGATAGCACAAACTTGCCGAAAGTAGGCGAGGGGTTCCAATTGCCCCAGCTTCCAATAACTCTTTAATCTTATGAGAAAGAGGCATATAGCGCGTCCAGATTGCTTCGGTGACAAACACTCCTTTTTTCTTTGCAAGTTGCAACAATTCAGCTGCTTCGCGTGCATTTGCCGTAAATGCTTTCTCTACAAGACACGGTTTCCCGTGCTCAACGGCAAGTTTCGTATGCTGAAAATGGTGCGAATGTGGCGTGGCAACATACACCAAGTCAATATCATCGTCACAAACCAATTCTTCGTAAGAACCGTATGCTTTTTCTATGTTAAGCTTTGCTGCAAATAACTGCGCTTTTTCGATTGAACGAGAAGCAATTGCATACACTTCGTATCCATCCATTGAAGCCACTGTCTCTGCCATTTTTTCGGCAATCCAGCCAGCCCCGATAATTCCTATCTTGAAATTCTTCATAATTTTTATGTGTTAAATATCCAGCGACAATTGTTTTGTTATCTCAGCATTGAACGTGACACGATGATATTCCGTCCTGCCAAATTCCTTTATGGCAAGTTTATGTTGCAATGTGGGGTATCCTTTGTTTGAAATCCAGTTGTACATTGGAAACTGTTGATGAATCTCGTCCATAAAATCATCTCTGAACGTTTTGGCAAGGATTGAAGCTGCAGCAATAGCCAGATATTTTCCGTCTCCTTTAACAATGCAATGATGAGGAATTTCCTTGTATTTTTTGAATTTGTTTCCATCCACAATAATATGCTCGGGTGAAACGGCAAGTTTGTCCAACGCCCTATGCATTGCAAGAAATGATGCATTTAAAATATTTATCTTGTCAATCTCGTGATTATCGACAATTCCCACAGCCCACGCTGTGGCGTCACGCATGATTTGTTCACGGAGCGTTTTCCGTTGCTTGTCGGTCAACTGTTTTGAGTCGTTCAGTAATTCATTCTTATAATCGGAGGGAAAAATTACTGCAGCGGCATACACGGGACCTGCGAGGCAACCGCGTCCTGCCTCGTCGCATCCTGCCTCAATGCAGTTTGGTGTATGAAACGGAGCCAACATGTTATTTTTTCCGAAGAAGAATTTCGTATTTGGTAATTGCCCAGAACACCCACTTGTCGCCATACATTCCAATAGCCATGTGCGTCACATCGGGCGTCATCACTTTCATACAATTTTGAGAACGTTTTTCCATAATCCAATGTGTTACGACGGAATCAACCACGTTTTTCATTTCCTCGTCGCCATTGATGCCGTTGAACGAGTATCCATATCCCACACAAAACGCCATTTTCATGGCTTGCACAAAATTCAACCCATTCTCATTTTCATATGTCGTTCCTTTGTATTTCGTCTTATTGATTCTGTCCCAAGGCGTTTCGCCGTTCATATTCACGTCCTCACTATGATTTTCGAAAAACATTTCCCGGGCGTGTTCGTTAGCAAGCCGTTCAAGGGTCGTATCCCATTCTATCGTCGGTACGGGAGCAACATACACCACTTCGCTCGTATCGCATTCACAGCCTTTTTTACGCCACGTATTTACAGCCTCCAAGGCATATTTTCTGAAATTCTCACGCTCATAACTAAACGGAATGGTATGAAATTCGGCGTTGAGTTTTTTCTCAATGTCGGTCAATTTTGCATTGTTGGGGAAAATCTCTTTGGCAAGAACTAAGTAACGGTATGCATTTCTGAGTAAGACGCTATCTTTCCATGTTCGTTCGTGTGTGGCCGTTGCCCTATACGCATTCGTTGAGTTGTTGATGAGTTCAATCCAACGATTTTCAATATGATGTGAGATACCCTTGTCCTCGGGATACAACTCAAGTCCTTTTTTCGAGAAATCGTAAAACAGCGTTTTGTCATCATCGGTTCGGGCTGTGTCAATACTAATAAGGAGAGCCTTCTTAAAACCTTCGCTTATGCCATAATTACCTTGAAATTTCACTTTATAATTTCTGATAAGCGTGAACAAGTCGCTGAACATCCAGTTCTCGGCAAGAAGAATCGCTCCTTGCGTAAGAGCAATGTAATTATCGCTTCCGCTTGAAATTTCAGCTGGAGATTTAGCATAAAGTCGTTCTATTTTAGAATAACACTTGTCGTAGCGGCCAGCTTCGGCGTCGATGCGGGCGAATTCAAGTCCGTCGGCTTTCTTGGTACGAAAAATACTCGAAAGTCGTTGATTTATAGCCTGTGCCTCCGACGTGTTTGCCGTCTTTATCTTTTTAGCCCGTGCTTCAGCAAATTCTTTTATAATCAAAAGTGTATCACCGTGTTCGTCAAGAATTTCGCGGTCTTCGTCCTTTGAGCTAAGAATACTCAAATTGGAAAGGCAGTCAAGGAGCGGATTTTTAGAAACCTCCTTATAATCCGAAGGAGACTGAGCCATCTCAAAATAGGCGATGGCCTTTACATAGTATGCTTCGAGCATTTCGGGTTTCTTTTTGAGAGCTGCGTCACATTGCTGTATGCATTTTGCATATTGTTGTTTATTATACGTTGCGTATAATTTGCTCATTTTTTGAGAATACCCTGATACACAAATACATAGAATCGAAAATAGAAGTATAAATCTTCGCATAGTAAAATATAAATTAGCCAATCAAAGGTAGTAAAGAATTATCAATCCTAATTATTTTTTTAGAAAAAGCAGTGATTTTCAAAAAAAGTATTACTTTTGTCGCTGTTCAAGGCTCCTTGGATGAGTGGTTTAGTCAGCGGTCTGCAAAACCGCGTACGGCGGTTCGAGTCTGCCAGGAGCCTCATAAAAGACAAGATGCGAATGCGTTTTGTCTTTTTTTATTATGACGAAGTTTTTAATAATTCCATAAAATCTGTCTAAATCTATTTATATACCATTATAAAATACTATCTTTGACACTCGAAAATCAGTGCAGATGGCAGAATATACCTTTCCACAGATAATTCAAGACGATATTAAGCAGTTCAACCAAATGTTTGAGCCGAATTTGCTGTCGAAAACGAATTTGTTGAACGTGATTTCAAAATATGTGTTTGGCAACAGGGGAAAACAAATCCGACCGGCAATGACTTTTCTTTCGGCACGACTGTTTGGCGACGTAACGGAATCAACATTTTCCGCTGCCTATATGGTTGAACTTTTGCACAATGCCACCTTGATTCACGACGATGTAGTCGATGATTCGGAGACACGAAGAAATTTGTTGTCAGTGAAGGCAAAATGGAAAAACAAAATTGCCGTTCTTGCCGGTGATTATTACTTGGCAAAGGGTTTGATCTATGCCATCGAGAAGAATGAAATCAAGGCGCTGGAAATAATGTCGCAAGGTGTGAAGAAAATGAGCGAGGGCGAACTGATGCAGATTGAACACGCTCGTTCACTGGAAAATTCGGAACAAACCTATTATGAGATAATTAAGGCAAAAACAGCGGCATTGTTCGTGGTTTCGATGGTAACAGGCGCATATTCAAGTAAAAAGGCGACCAACGAAGAAATTGAACGTATTGAGCGTATTGCCGAACTGCTGGGATTGGCGTTCCAAATCCGTGACGACGTTCTTGACTATTCCCGCACGTCAGTGCTTGGCAAAAAAACATTGAACGACTTGCAGGAGAAGAAGCAGACGCTGCCGCTGCTCTACGCCATTTCAAAACTCTCGTTCGTGGAACGGGAAAAAATCTTGTTCAAATTGGAACATCACGGCAACAAGCAGGAAAAACTGGAAGAATTGGCGGAATTTGTCCGTGAAAAAGGCGGAATTGATTATGCCACACAACGGCAAATCAGTTTTTGCGAAGAGGCAAAACGACAATGCTTTCTGTTCCCCGAAAGCGATGCACGCGCGGCACTTGTGGGACTGATTGACTTTATTGCGTTGACGGAACAATAAAATCACAATATTTTTGTTTTCTTTGCAGTATGATTATAGAAGTAAGAAACATACAAAAATCGTTTGGCAACCTTCCAGTGCTGAAAGGCATTGACTTGGACGTTGACAACGGTGAGATTGTTTCGATAGTGGGGAAAAGCGGTGCTGGGAAAACGACATTGCTCCAGATTATGGGCACTCTGCTCAATGCCGACGAGGGCTCGGTAAAAATTCTCGACACGGAAATTCGTTCTTTGAAAGAAAAAGAATTGGCAAGATTCCGAAACGAACACATTGGTTTCGTGTTCCAGTTTCATCAGCTTTTACCCGAATTCACTGCACTTGAAAACGTGTGCCTACCAGCATTGTTGCAAGGAAAAACACTGAAACAGTCGGAAGCACGGGCAAAGGAATTGCTTTCGTTTTTGAATCTTTCGGAACGAATGACCCATAAGCCCTCGGAACTTTCGGGTGGCGAGCAGCAACGAGTTGCCGTGGCACGGGCAATTATGAACAATCCTGCCGTGGTGTTTGCCGACGAACCGTCAGGAAATCTTGATTCCCAGCATAAGGCAGAATTACACGAATTGATTTTACATTTACGAGATACGTTCCATCAAACCTTTGTGATTGTTACTCACGACGACACGCTCGCCGCAATCTCAGACAGGGTTATTAAGATGGAAGACGGAAAAATTATACCTAATGAGCAATAATTCTAAATTATCGAGAAAAGAAAAACGTCAGCTGCGGCTTCAAAAAATGCACGCCAAATACAAACTGACGATTCGGGATACGAAAACCTTCGCGGAGGTATTCTCATTGCGTCTTTCGCTCTCGAATGTATTACTTTTTATTACAACGTGTGCCGTAATACTGATATTTGTCGTGTATTTAGTCATTGCATATACGCCTCTGAAAGAATACGTCATTCCGAATTATCCTGAATTGGAGGAACGCGAAAAGATTGAACGCAATGCGGAACTTGTTGACTCTCTTGAGTATGAGATGAAACTTTATGCTCAAAAGATGCAGATTTTGCAAACGATTCTTAACGGCGAGGATCCTTCGGCTTACGAATTACTTGATTCCATTGTCGTTACAAATGAAAACTATGCGAATCTGAATTTCGACTTGTCGCCTGCCGATTCAATGCTCCGAATGGAAATTCAAGAAAATGAGGCACTTAACGTAAACTTTCACGCAAATACCGCTGGCGTTCGTATTGAAAACCTGTTCTTTTACCCGCCAATCAACGGCATCGTGTCGAGCAACTTTAGCAATGGTCACTTTGGTACCGACGTGGTTGCCGCCGAAAACAGCATTATTCACGCTGTCCTTGCCGGTACCGTCATTCTTGACTCTTGGACTGTTGAAACGGGTTATACCATTATGATTCAACATAGCAACGACTTTGTTTCGGTGTATAAACATAACTCAAAATTATTGAAGAAAACCGGCGACCACGTCAATGCCGGTGAAGGAATTGCCTTGTTGGGTAATACGGGAAATTTGACGGTAGGCCCTCATCTGCACTTTGAATTGTGGCATGAAGGGAAACCCGTAAACTCCGAAAATTACATTGTCTATTAGTATGAAACGAATTGCTCTTTTAGGTTCCACAGGTTCCATAGGAACGCAGGCGTTGGACGTGATTTCACGCCATCCCGACGAATTTTCCGTGGAAGTTCTTACGGCACACAACAACGCCGATTTGTTGATTGAACAAGCAATCAAGTTCAACCCCAATGTGGTTGTGATTTCCAATCCCGACAAATACGAATATGTTTCAAAGGCGTTGGAAAGCCACATGATAAAGGTTTTCACGGGAACGCAATCGCTGAACGACGTAGTGGAAATGGAGTCGGTCGATATGGTACTTGGCGCACTGGTCGGCTATGCAGGACTTGCTCCCGTAATCAATGCGATAAAACACGACAAAATTATTGCGTTGGCAAACAAGGAAGTGCTTGTGGTTGCAGGGCAGTTGGTCAACAAACTATTGAAGGAACACCCAAAATCGGGAATTGTACCTGTTGATTCGGAACATTCTGCCATATTCCAATGTTTGCACGGTGAGTTGCAATGTGGCAACAAACCCGAAAAAATATTGCTTACCGCTTCGGGCGGACCTTTCCGCAACTTTACTCGGGAACAGTTGGAAACCGTTACCAAGGCACAAGCCCTGAAACACCCGAATTGGAACATGGGCGCAAAAGTCACAATAGACTCCGCATCGCTTATGAACAAAGGCTTGGAGGTGATTGAGGCGAAATGGCTGTTCAACGTTGCTCCTAAAGACATTGAAGTGTTGGTTCACCCGCAATCCATTGTCCACTCTGCCGTGCAGTTCGAGGACGGCTCCATTAAGGCGCAACTTGGAATGCCTGATATGCGAATTCCGATTCAGTACGCATTCAGTTATCCCGAACGACTGAAAGCCGATTTCCCACGTGTTAACTTGTTTGAATACAAGGATTTAACCTTTGAGCAACCGAATCGGAAATTGTTCCGAAATCTTGACATTGCCTTGTCTTCAATTGAACGAGGCGGAAACGTGCCATGCATAATGAACGCCGCAAACGAAGTGGCTGTCGCAGCATTTTTGAAAGATGAAATCTCATTCTTCGGAATGTCTGATTTGATAGAAAAAACCATACAACAAATTCCGTTCATCGCCGACCCAACACTGGAAGACTACGTTGCAACGCACGAGGAATCAATGAATTTTGCAAAAACACTATTATAATGCAAGCTCTTCAACTGATAACGACTTTAGCTCTTTTAATTATACTCCACGAATTGGGGCATTTTACGTTTGCCAAACTTTCCAAAACGAGAGTTGACAAGTTTTACCTATTCTTTGACCCATGGTTTTCGTTGTTCAAAATTAAAAAAGGAGAAACGGAATATGGCATTGGATGGCTTCCACTTGGTGGTTACTGCAAAATTGCCGGAATGGTTGATGAATCATTGGACAAGGGTCAATTAGCATCCGAGCCGAAACCGTGGGAATACCGTTCCAAACCGTGGATACAACGATTTATGATAATCATTGGTGGCGTGTTGTTCAATTTTTTTACGGCAATTATTATTTACTCTGCACTTTCGTTTGTGTACGGGAAAACATATTTGCCGTTGCAAAACCTGGAATACGGCGTGTATTGCGATTCTACGGCACAGAGCATTGGCTTTGAAAATGGCGACAAAATCCTCTTGATAGACGATAAACAGCCCAAAACGTTGAGCGATGCTATTTCGCAAATCTTACTCGACGATGCTAAAATCGTAACAGTAGAGCGCGACGGACGAGAACTTCAAATCGACATTCCCGAAGATATTGGGAAACGAATTCTCGCAAATCAAAATTCATTCTTTCTCGTTGAAAATTTCCCGTTTGTAATAGATTCCATTATGCCGAACACTCCTGCATCACGTTCCGATTTGCGCGTGGGCGACCGAATCGTCGCAATTGATTCCGTTCCAACGCTGTCGTTTATGGATTTTGCGAAAAGCGTGAAACCTTTTGCAGGCAAGGATGTTGTTTTAACAGTTGTAAGACATAGTTTCGAAGAAAAAATTCCCGTAACCGTTTCCGAGGAAGGGAAAATCGGTGCATACACAAAAACTGCCTACAACCTGTTTGAAACGGTCACTGAAAAATATTCCCTGTTGCAATCCATTCCCGAAGGCATAAAAATGGGATTCAGCACCCTGACATTTTACGTGAAACAGTTCAAACTCGTGTTCACCAAAGAGGGCTCGCAACAAGTGGGAACCTTTGTGTCGATGGGAAAAATGTACGACAAGGAATGGAATTGGAGACAATTCTGGTCGTTGGCTGCATTGTTTTCGGTGATACTTGCATTTATGAACATTCTTCCCATTCCGGGACTTGACGGCGGTCATCTGCTCTTTTTGATTGTGGAACTGATTATCCGTCGTAAACCAAGCGAGAAATTCTTAATCAAGGCACAAATGATAGGCATGGCGATAATTTTCGCCATATTCTTCTATGCGTTGTTCTTAGATTTCGGAAGATTGTTTTAATATATTGTTATTCAAACATATTTTTGAAATCCGCCTTTCGAACTTTGAATCCTGCGTTTTTCTTTACCGATTTTGCTTCAGAAACGTAGTCAACTTTCTGACCATTTTCGCCATAAATGCTTCCTACCATATAAAGAGGAAATCCGTAACTATTTTTGGGAACATACATATTCGTATATTTCCCGTTGAAATCGGCACTTGAAGAAGCCCAACAATTACCCGTGTAAAGAGGACCGATGAATTTGTAGCCCGAACAGTTATATCCACAAATCGTTTTACTTCCTGAAAGCTTTTCAAGTGTTTCGTCGCTTGCAGTTGTCTCTACGGGTGTGTATTTATAGGCAAAATACACCTTGCTCGTGTCGTTCGTCGAGAAACAAACCATAACATTATTCTTATAATCCATCACCGTGATCATTTCCCCCATTCCGTAACCGTAATATTCGGCTGTTGAGTTCAAATAATAAGTGCATGCTAAAGTTTCTTTTTCGCCAGCTTCGCTTGTCATGACAATTTCGGAATTTACCAACGTGTTGAATTCATATTCGTCTTCAAATGGCACGTTAGTCATAGCAATAAGCGAATCTTGCCATGCGCCCATAGCGGCTTGGTATTTTTTGCTTTCTTCGGCAAGATGTTGCTCATAAGCACTCAATTTTTTCGACAAATACACTTCCATTTGCTTTTCAGCAATGGATTCAGCTTTCTTTGCAACTGCATTGCCCACTCCACGTGCTGCCGCATTTGCCGCATTATTTATAGCGCCACTGATAAATTTTTGTGCATTAGCACATCCAAAGATGCAACAAAGACTAAGAATAAGAATAAATTTACGTTTCATTTTATTACTTTTTATGTTATGTTATAGATTTTGTCGCAATATTAAAGTTTTTTAAAAAATTATAATCTGAATGGAGAGGGATTATGTTAATTTTTTATGAAAAATTGTTGTAATTGCAAGAAAAACATTATTTTTGCGAAAAATTTTAATAGAATTACTATGAAAAAGGTATTGATGAATCTTGCTCTTTGTGCTGTGGCAATGTTTGGAGCAATGTCAGTTTCGGCTCAAGAAGAAAAGTCTCCTTGCGAAACACAATGTAATGTTGGTTTAGAAATTAAATCATCAGAAATTTGGAGAGGTCTTCAAATTGGTTCAGGCCCTGCTTTTAAACCTATGTTTGCAATAAATGCTGGTAGTTTCTCTATCGGTGCAGAAGGTACAATGTGTACAGGCGAAGATTTAGGTTTCGAAAGCAATATCTACGCAAAATACCGTTTCCCATTCGATTTGACTCTTGAATTGACTGACTACTATGCAGGTGGTAACTGGTTGGGAGTTAACTTCGACAATATTGCAAAAACTCACACAATTGAACCAGCTATCCGTTACAACTACGGAAAATTACAGTTCTACATTGCTTTGAACTTTATGGAAAACAAAGAAGTTGATTTCTATGGTCACATTGCATACGACTTCGATATTTTCAAAGTAACTCTTGGCGGTGGTGACGGTGTTTACACTACAAGCCCAGTATGGCACAATGGTGGCGATTTCGCAATCTGCAACATCGGTTTGGAAAAAGAAACTGCTATTCAAATCAACGACAGATTTGCATTGCCAATCACTGGTGGTGTTGCTTTGAACCCAGCTATTGAACGTTTCTACGCTTACGCAGCTATTAAATTTGCAAGATAATAATAGATAGAGCGATGAAACTTACAAATGCATACTCGTTTTACTTTTACTTCTTTTACTTTTATTTTAAAAGATAAAAGCGAGGTCGCGTGTATGTAATTGAAATGAATTAAAATTGTATAAACGAAGCCTCGATGAAAATCGGGGCTTTTTTTTTGAAAAATATAAAAATATGAAAATTGCGATTCAAGGTGTGAACGGAGCATTCCACGAAATAGCCGCCAAAGAATATTTCGGCGACGACATTACAACGCTCAACTGCAACCAGTTCAAGGATTTGTTCTCGGCTGTGGAACACGGCACTGCCGACTATGGCATTTGCGCCATAGAAAATACCATTGCTGGTAGCATACTCGAGAATTATTTGTTACTCAAACGCTCAAAGCTCAAGGTGATAGGCGAGATTAGCCTTCATATCACGCAAAATCTTATGGTGTTGCCAGGAACGAAAATTGAGGACATCCACGAGGTGTATTCGCATCCCATCGCAATCCAGCAAAGCAAGGATTTTCTCGACAACTATCCTGACATAAAAATCATCAACTGGTCCGACACGGCTTCGAGTGCCCAGAAAATCGTTGAGGAAAATCTTACGAATGCGGCAGCCATCGCAAGTGAATATGCCGCTGAATTGTATGGCTTGGAAATACTTGCCCGTAACATTCAGACGCACAAGAAAAATTACACTCGTTTTCTTGCCCTGAGTCGTATTCCCGTCGATAGCGAGGAAAACAACAAGGCATCGATTTGTTTTGAATTGTCGCATCAGCCAGGTTCGCTTGTCGATGTGTTGGCGGCATTCAAGCAACATGAGATAAATCTTACCAAAATCCAGTCACTTCCTATTTTGGGAAGTCCGTATCAATATACGTTCTACGTGGATTTGGAATGGAAGGACAAAAACAAGTTTGACGCCGCTTTGGCAGCAGTGTTGAAGGTGGTTTCAAATCTTTCGGTCTTGGGAGAATATAAACGTGACGAAAAATTTAATTACGAAATATTGAACTAATATGAATATTGTAGTTATAGGAACAGGTCTGATTGGTGGCTCAATGGCGCTTTCTGCCCGTGGGTTCGAGACGAAAATCATCGGTGTTGATGCAAGCGAGGAAAACTTGAAAAAAGCGATGGAACTTGGCATTATTGATATGGGAATGCCGCTTGAACAAGCAGTTTTGATTGCAGATTTAATTATCATTTCCATTCCCGTTGATGCGGCACGTGAAATGCTTCCGACAATTCTCGACACAATGCGCGACGATGCCGTTGTAATCGACACTGGTTCGACAAAGGCGGGAATATGTGGAAAGGTCCGCAACCATCCTCGCCGAGGAAATTTCGTGGCTTCGCACCCTATGGCGGGAACGGAATTTTCAGGTCCGACAGCAGCTTTTGCGGGTTTGTTCAAAGACAAGAAAGCAATTATTTGTGAAAAGGAATTGAGCAGCGATTTTGCCCTGAAACGTGCCTTAATGCTATACAAATTATTGGGAATGAGCGTGTTGTATATGTCTGCCGAAGACCACGACAAACACATTGCCTACGTGTCGCACCTTACGCACGTGATTGCGTACGCATTGAGTCTGACAGTTCAGGAAATTGAGAAAAACGAGGAAAAGAAAATCTTTGAAATGGCTGGTAGCGGTTTCGCTTCAACCGTGCGAATCGCAAAAAGTTCGTCGGCTATGTGGACGCCGATTTTCCGTCAGAATGCCCGTTTTCTCACAAAATCAATCGATACCTATATCGATGTGCTGAATCATTTCAAACAATTGATTGCCGAAGACAGAACTGATGAATTGTATAATGAAATCAAGGAAGCAAACAGAATAAAAGACGTATTAAAAGGATAATGTATAATCTAGAGACGCAAACATTGCGTCTCCACAACAAAAAACAACAAGAATTTAATAAAAAATAATTATATGAAAGTAGATGGAATAGAAACATGGGGCATTAACGCAAAACGTCCTGTAATCATTGCAGGCCCATGTAGTGCAGAATCAGAAGAGCAGGTAATGGAAACTGCCAAAGGTTTGAAAGAAATTGGTGTGCAAATTTTCCGTGCGGGTATCTGGAAACCTCGCACTCGACCAAATTCATTTGAAGGCGTTGGTTTCGAAGGATTGGCGTGGTTGAAACGAGTTAAAAAGGAATATGGAATGCTTACGGCAACCGAAGTTGCGTGTCAAAAACACGTGAACGAGGCATTGAAAATGGGTGTTGACATTCTTTGGATTGGTGCACGTACGACGGTGAATCCGTTTGCCGTGCAAGAAATCGCCAACGAGTTGAAGGGCGTTGACATTCCTGTGCTTATCAAGAATCCAATCAATCCTGACTTGGAATTGTGGATTGGCGCGTTCGAGCGAATTGCCGGCGCAGGTATTACGAAACTTGGTGCCATTCACCGTGGATTTTCTTCATTCGAAAAAATAAAATATCGCAACGCTCCACAATGGCAGATGGCGATAGAATTACATCGTAGAATTCCTGAATTGCCTATTATCTGTGACCCGAGCCACATGGCGGGCAAACGTGAGTTTGTTCAGGAATTGGCACAAAAATCGTTGGATTTGGGCGCAAACGGCTTGATTATTGAGTCGCACTGCAATCCCGATGTGGCATTGAGCGACTCAAAACAACAATTCACTCCACAAGATTTAGGTGAAATCCTCAACAACTTGGTTGTTCGTGAACGTGGAACGAATAATGCTGATTACAAGGAAGTTATGAGCGAACTTCGTGCAAAAATCGACGTACTTGACGAAATGTTGCTCGACACGCTTTCGAAACGTATGGACGTATGTCGCGAAATGGGTAAGACGAAAAAGGAAAACAATGTGCAAGTATTCCAGTCACATCGTTGGGACCAAATCTTGACAGACAAACTTGCCCGCGGTGCTGAAAAAGGCTTAAGCGACGAATTGATTGAAAAAACTTTTAAAGCAATTCACCAAGAATCAATCAATATTCAAACGGAAATTGTAAATTCGTAGCCGAAAAATGGCAAAGACAGAGTTATGAAGAAACTCGAGATAAAAAGTTCAATAGGGTCGTCGGAGATATTTGTGGGAGAATCTCTCGCAAATGTTTCCCGATACCTTCCCAAAGGTCGAAAAATAGCTATCATAACCGATCCGGCTATTCGTTCTTTGTATGGAAACCAGTTCCCCAAAGTCGATTTAGTCCTTGAAATTCCACAAGGCGAGGGGAATAAAAATCTGCAATCGTTGGATGCGATTTTTGAGCAACTGATCAATGCGGAATTTGACAGATCGTCATTTATACTTGGTATTGGTGGTGGAATCGTGTGCGATATGAGCGGTTTCATTGCCACCATTTTTATGCGTGGAATTGAATTCGGATTTGTCTCTACAACCTTGTTGAGTCAAGTGGATGCAAGCGTTGGAGGGAAAAATGGCGTGAATTTCCAAGGATATAAAAATATGATAGGAACATTCAGTTTGCCAAAATTTGTAATTTGCGAACTGAATATACTGAAATCTCTTCCGGAACGAGAACTTCTGAGCGGTATGGGCGAAGTGGTGAAACACGGAGCTATTGCCTCGGAATGGTTGTTCTCGTACATTGAAAACCACGTGGCAGATTTGAAGAATTATTCAATGGAGGCGCTGGAAACTTTTGTGTATGAGTCAATTGTAATAAAATCTTCTGTCGTAAGCGGCGATGTGAAAGAGTCAGGACAACGACGGATTTTTAACTTTGGCCATACATTTGGACATGCTATTGAGAAAATCACGAAAATGCCTCACGGTTGCGCAGTGAGCGTAGGAATGGTGATGGCAGCAAAACTTTCTGTCTTAAAAGGGAAAATGAAACAAGCGGAGTGCGACCGATTAGTGAAACTTTTGAAGAAAATAGGTCTGCCCACTTCTGCCGAAATCAATTCCGACGAATTGCTCGATGTGATGAAATGCGACAAGAAACGTGAGGGCGACAGTGTTCATTTTGTATATTTGACAGGCATTGGAGCGTGTAGCGTTGAAAAAATATCATATACCGAATTAGCTTCTTTGATACGTGATTTGTGTTAGTGTTATAGAAAAGGAAATTGCTAAAATCATTTCCGTGGCTCATTCGGCTGAAATGGCAGAAATCCGTATTGATTTGTGCGGATTGGACGAGCAATCTGTTGCTGACGTGTTTTCTCAGATTTCCGTTCCGACAATTGCCACTTGTCGTCCAGAATTTTGTGATGACGAGAAACGTGCTAAGTTGCTGAAGACGGCGATTCTTTCAGGTGCAACCTACGTTGATGTGGAAATAGAATCACAGGAAAACTTCAAGAAAGAAATCATGAACTTCGCTCACGAAAAGGGGAGCAAGTGCATTGTTTCATATCATAATTACGAGGAAACGCCGACGAAACAAGCGTTACAAGAAATAATTGACAGTTGTTTCTCGCAAGGTGCCGACATAGCTAAAATTGCGACAATGGCACGATCAAAACGTGATGCTTCGAGAGTATTGTCATTGTACGAGATGAATGACAATATTGTTGCCTTGGCAATGGGCGAAGAAGGGAAAATTTCTCGTGTGGCGTGTCTTTATTTGGGTAGCCCTTTCTCATTCGCTGCCATTGACGAAACGCACGCATCTGCCAATGGGCAGTTGACGGTGGCACAGATGAAAAACGTTCGTAGATTTATTTAATAGTAGAGACGTTGCGTGCAACGTCTCTACTAATTTTCTATAGGTTTAGAAATGCTGGAGATTGTTATTTTACAACACCTTCCTTAATTAAATATTCACCAATTTGAACGGCGTTCAAAGCGGCACCTTTCTTAATTTGGTCGCCGACTAACCACAATGTCAAACCGTTTTCGTTAGCCAAATCTTTACGGACACGACCAACATATACGTCGTCTTTGCCAGCCAAGAACAACGGCATTGGGTATTTTTTGTTTGCGGGATCGTCCATCAATTGGATTCCTTCGCCGTTTGCAATAGCATTTTGAGCCTCTTCAACCGAAATCGGGCGTTCTGTCTCAATCCAAACTGCTTCAGAGTGAGAACGCAACGAAGGAACGCGAACGCACATTGCCGAACATTTCACGTCGCTGTGCATAATCTTACGTGTTTCGTTGAACATCTTCATTTCCTCTTTCGTGTAACCATTGTCGGTGAACACGTCAATTTGAGGAATCACGTTGTATGCCAACTGATATGCGAATTTATTTACCGTAACTGGCTTACCATCAAGCACTTCGCGATATTGTTGTTCCAATTCCGCCATAGCAGCGGCACCTGCGCCACTTGCTGCCTGATAGCTCGCAATATGGATTCTCTTAATATGAGAAAGTTTTTCAAGCGGTTGCAACACCACAACCATCATAATAGTCGTACAGTTCGGGTTGGCAATGATTCCTTTCGGGCGAACCAACGCGTCTTTGGCGTTACACTCAGGAACAACAAGAGGAACTTGATCGTCCATACGGAACGCACTCGAGTTGTCAATCATTATAGCACCGAATTTGGTGATATCTTCGGCATATTCCTTTGAAACGCCTGCACCGGCAGAAGTAAAGGCAATGTCAACGCCCTTGAAGTCGTCGCCATGCTTTAATAGTTGAACGGTGTATTCCTTACCCTTGAAGGTGTATTTTTTACCTGCGCTTCGTTCTGAACCAAACAAAACCAATTCATCCATCGGAAAATTTCTTTCTTCCAACACTCGAAGAAATTCCTGACCTACTGCTCCACTCGCACCAACTATTGCTACTTTCATATTTTTATATTACTTTTGACCGTTAAAATTTTAATGCCGCAAATATAAAGAATTATGAAAAAAATCTTTGTTCTCATTGCAATTTTATGCACTACTATTATTATGTATGCACAGCACCAAACCTTTCCGCACGTCGTGATAACCGAAATTATGGCCGATCCCACGCCACTTGTGGGCTTGCCCGATTTTGAATATGTGGAGATTTATAATGTGTCGAGTGACACTATAAAAAGTTCTGACTTACAATTAATTGTAGGAACAAAAAGTTACGTATTACCCCAAGGGAATTTGTATCCGCAAGAATATCTTTGCATCATTTCAAACAAAGCACAGACGTTTTTTTCCGACTCTCTGCATTTTGCCTATATCAAAACATTTCCCGCAATTACCAACAGTGGCCAAACGATAGGAATCTTGTACAATGACACCCTAATTTCGTCGGTTACGTTTTCCGAAGATTGGTATCACGATGATTTTAAGCAAGATGGTGGATGGAGCTTGGAAAAAATCGATGTCGAGAATTTCTCGGAAACGCCAGACAATTGGAACGCATCAAAAAACAGGATGGGTGGAACGCCAGGATTCATTAATTCTATCGCCCAAGAAAATGACGATTTCATCGCACCAAGAATTGCTTCAATTCAAATCGTCTCGGATTCCGTTTTGCAGATTACTTTTTCGGAGAATATTGACATAAAACGATTTCTCCAGAATTGTGACATATATGATACGCTTGCATTTCGCGATGCCACGGAAATAGATAATTCCATGTCAAAATACGAATTGCTCCTCAATACTCGTCTGGAAGAAAAGCAAAGTTATACACTTTCGTTACGAGAAAATGGTACCGATCTGGCGGGGAACCAGTTTGAACCGAATCAATATGTTTTTGCGAAAACGGATTCCTTATTGTTTCGAAATTCCGTCGTCATCAATGAAATCTTGTTTAATCCGTTATCGGGAGAATCTTCTTTTGTCGAGTTGTACAACAATTCAGACTCGTATTTTGATTTGTCGCAAATGTATTTTTCCAACGGCTCCACGTTCACAAGAATCGTCGAAAACTTTGCGATGTTTCCTCCGCAAACCTACGCGGTTGTTTCGCCCGACGCTGATTTATACTATGAAAAGTGCAATTGCGAGAATGCAATTTTTTTGAAGGCAAAATTGCCTACGTTGCCTAATGAAGAAGGAACGATTATGCTCCTCAACCGTTGGGAAGAAGTGATAGACTCCGTTACCTACAACGAAAATTGGCATTCGGCAAATGTGGAACCCGACGGTACATCGCTGGAAAGAGTTTCCGTCTCATTGCCGTCACACGAAGCGAGTACGTGGTTTTCGGCAACAGCTTCGGTGGGGTTTTCCACTCCAGGTTGCAAAAATTCGCAAGCCCAGGAACTGTTTTTTCAAAAAGGGATATCCCTTGAGTCAGAAGTCGTTACGCCCAATGGCGACGGCGAGAATGACGAACTTTGCATTCTGATTGAGAATGAAGAATATGGACTTTACTGCAACGTAAGGATTTTTTCCATTTCGGGACATTTCGTCAAGCAAATTGCCGACACAGAACTCATGGGAGGAAAAAATTTCATTCGGTGGAATTGCACAAACGCGCAAGGGCAAATCGTACCCAAAGGTATTTATCTCGTACAAGTTGAAATCGTGAAAGATGGGAAGATCGCAAAACGCAATAAACTGATTGTCAGCATCTTGAAAACAGATTCGTAATTTGTATAATAAGTTATTAACAATCGTTTTTGTATGAAAAAAAATAATATATTTGCATTGATGGAAAAAGGTCATATTCTGAAATAGGACTTTTTGAAAAAATAAGTCAACGATTAGGAAACTTTATGGAAGTAAAAAAATTTTCTGACTTAAATTTATACCTAAAAGGATTCGAGATTGAATCTATTGGGAACCAGGCTGTTCGTAAAGCTCAGGAAGAGAACAGAAAAAAGGGCATTCCGCTTGTATATTCTGTTGATGGAAAGATTTATTATGAATTGGCTGACGGGACTGTTACGACAAATAGTCCATTTAAAACTGAAAAAGGATAACCATAACCCCCTGCGAGGGATAACAAAAACAAATATGAAAATAATTTCTAAGACTTTAATAGCTGCGCTTTGCATAGCTCCAAGTGTAGCTTTTTCTCAAACGATTACAATTGACGTGAAGTCTAATGTTCACGCTATTAGTCCTTATATTTATGGTTCAAACGAGGATTGTGACTTTACTACATCGGCTCGTTGGGGCGGTAATCGTAGTACGACCTATAACTGGGAAAACAATGCTTCGAATGGCGGAAACGATTATAGCAACGTTTCCGATGGTTTTTATGATTATACTGGTAGTACAACGCCAGCATTGCCAATCGTAAATTTCGTGAAAAACGCCGATGCAAGAAACCAGTTTAAAATTGTCTCATTGCAAGCAGCTGGCTACGTTGCCGCCGACAAAGACGGACAAATCACCGAAGTGGCATCGGACGAAAACACTCGCTGGAAAAAACTTGAGTACAACAAGCCTACGCCATATTCTTTAACACCCGACAAAGATGACGACGTCGTTTATATTGACGAGTTGGTAAACTATCTTCAAACACTTGGAGAACCGGGAAACGGTGGCGTAGATGCCTATGCTGTTGACAATGAACCATTTTTGTGGTCTCGTTCTCACCCAATGTTGCACCCAGAACAAACAACGTATGAGGAATTGTTTGAGAAAACAAAATTGATTGGTTCTACCGTGCATAAAATCTCTCCTCGTACCGAAATCGTCGGACCGATGTTCTACGGCTGGACCGACGCCGCTCGTTGGGGAGTAGCAGAAAACGAATTTGCCAATGTCTTTAGAGTAAAAAATGACTCTTATCGTTGGTTTGTTGACTTCTATCTTGACAGTTTGCGTCAGATGGAGGAAAAATATGGCGAACGATTCTTAGACATTATTTCGTTCCACTGGTATCCCGAAGCAACAGGAACCGTCACGAAATACACCGACGGTCCTAAGAAAGGTCAATTGGTACGTGTGGTAAATACCAGTACGGCAGATGCGGCAACACCGGCACAATTAATCGCTGAAGACGTGGTTGAAGCCCGATTGCAGGCTCCTCGTACTCTTTGGGATAACACTTACAAAGAGAAAAGTTACGTGGGAAATGAAATCGCACGACAACTGCCAAAATCAAGACGTTCTTTGTTGCAAGCGGTAAAATATTCCATAGACACGTATTATCCAGGCACAAAGATTGCCTTTACCGAATTTGAATACGACGCAGAAGGTCACTGGTCGGGAGGCTTGGCACTGGCTGACGTCTTGGGTATTTTTGGTCGTGAGGACGTGTATCTGGCAACAAAATGGAACACTTTCCAATCATATTCAATCGCCGCTTATAAATTATACCTCAACTATGACGGCAATGGTAACGGATTTGGAACAACCTCGGTACAAGACATCTTCACCGACACGGCAAAAATGGCAAGCTACGCGTCATTAGACGAAGAAGGTAATCTTCACATTATTGCCATTAACAAAACTGCGGACGCATTGCCTGCAAACTTCATCTTACAAAACGGAACATATTCCGACGGCGTTGTGTATGGTTTTGACCAAGAATCGGCAAATATTACGCAAAAAGGCACAATTACTAAAATCGAGGATTCGGGATTCACCTATTCTTTACCTGCTTATTCGGCACTACATTTCATATTGAATGTGATAAAACAAACCGAAATTGCCTCTGCACAATTGTTCGAAGACACGAAAATCACGGCAACTTTCAAAGACAATGTCACTTTGCAGGATGCAACAGAGGCAAAGAGCGAATTTGTCGTATTGGTTGACGGCGTGCAACAAGAAATTTCAAGTGTTTCGGCAGAAAACAACATCGTTTCCATAACAATGGCAAATCCGATTAGCAACACGGCTACCATTACTCTTTCGTACGCAGGAAGCAATGCTATCGGCATAAACAGCTTGCCGCTTGACAAATTCGACGAAAACCCCGTAACAAACGAGTTGCCTACAGCTCCGTTGTTGGTCGATGCTATGGAGATTTCTTCTACGGGAACGTATGTAAAACTGACATTCTCGAAAGCCCTTGCCGATTTGGCTGAAGATTGTGGCATCGTAGTACAAAATGGCGACAACACGTTGACATATACTGCTCAAATTTCGACAGAATCAAACTACGACTTGTATCTGTATCCGACAACAAGAATCTTCAAATACGACGTAACTACCGTATCTTCTACGGGAAATTCCTCGTTGAAGGATGTGAACGGCATTGCTGTTTCTGATTTTGCCTTAACCGACAAAGCTGGTGCGAATTACACTCCTGAAATTGACTCAGCCGTTATTGCCGACAATTTCACCATCAACGTGTATTTCGACGCAAATATGTCACAAACAACCGACTATTCACATGCCGGATTCCATATTGTAGAACGCAATCCGAAAACTGACGAGGTGAAGGAATTGGATTTCATCGCTTCATACAAACGAAACTCGCGAAAATTGGAATTCACCACCATTCCGCCTATGTTACAAGGATATGAGTACACTTTGAAATACGATGGTGACGACATTGTACAAACAATACATCAAGGTGTATTGGAACATATTGAAATCGCTTTGGAAAATGATTTGACTTCGGGTGGTACTATCGTTTCTGTGCCAGGAGTGATTCAAGCCGACGAATTCTGGTTCCAGACGGGTGGCCCGGTAAAAGGTGAAAGTACCGACGATGACGAATTGGGCAACGGAACCGAATTAGGATATACTGGCGCAGGCGACTACTATACGTATTTCATCTCGGTTGAGGAAGCGAAAAAATACACTTTAACAGTACGATATTCAGCCGACGCAGCAGTAGGATACGATGGTATGATTGGATTCCTCATCAACGGAAATAGCGAAATAAACTACATAAAATTGCCTGCAACGGGTAGTTTCACCGAATGGGCATCTGTTCATAGAGTTATTGAACTTCCTGTTGGCGATTCGATCGAATTCAAGATGAAAGTTGAGAAATCGGGATTCAACTTGAACTATTTCCATATTACCGACGAGGAATTGTATCCTGAAATTGCATTGACAAAATCATATATCGTAAAAGATGGAAACATTCTCTTCCTAATCTACGACAAAGAAGTTACAACCCTTCCTGAAACATCGGAATTTGTTCTGACAGCAGATGGTGAACGTGTGAATGTATCTCATTTTGAATATGTAAATGGAGATATGAAAAAGATTCGTTGTTACCTTACTTCAAAAATCTATAAGAATCAAGAGGTTTTGCTGTCGTTAGAGACGGAAAAAGGATCCTCAATCGAAGGTGCTATTCTTCCAACAATGACAGAAGTTGCAATAACAAATAACTCCGTTATTTCTAAACCGATAGTGGCAATAAATACTGTTGACAAATCTTCTTTTGCCGTATCTCCAAACCCAGTAAAGGCTAATACCGAAGTAGTTCTTTCTTACGGAGAAGATGAAGAAGTTTCATATACGATTTTATCAGGCATAGGAACAAAACTTTCGACTGGTAAATTCACGAAAGAAACAACAGTATCTTTCAGTAAATCAGGAGTCTATTTCATATCGTTACAGACAAGCAACGGAACCATTACAGAAAAAATTATCGTTGAATAGTGTACAAAATACACTTTTAAGTTTTATATTTGTGAAAATGATATAAAACTATATGATTATGAGAAAAGTATTTTTATGTATTGCAAGTCTTTGCTTGGGCTTTGGGGCTTTTGCACAAGACAACGAAGCTGAAGCAGCTTTGGCTGCCATGGGTTCTACAGCCTATTGGAACAATTGGAAAACGGATTACGAACTTTGGGATAGTTATTGGGAGGTAGATGACCAAACAACGAATGTCCAAGTTTTGAAAGGGTTGTCTCCTGCCAACGGTATTGAAGTTGAGGAAAGTAGTATCTATCCATCTAATAGTTATAAAATTACTTATGATGGTGATATTTTGATTGCAGAAAACAATAGAACAGCTCAAAACGTAAACCAAACCACTTATCAAAAATTTGGTATTCGTTGGCAATATTGGGATGGCGAATGTGAAAACTATCAAAAAGTGAACCCAATCACTGGTCAGAAATGGACGAACGACTGTCATAAGGTAGCAAAGGGCTATTCGGTTGATTTCTCAGAACCGGCAAACAGATTGGTACGTTTCCAATATCAGTTGGTTTCTACGGTTGAAGACCCTTCTATCCGTGTTGACTTATGGGATATAAAAGGTAGAAAATCAAGTGTGAGCGATGGTTCAACTATTGTAAGCCATATTAAAACTATTGTAGAAACAAATAACACCTATCTTCCAAATGACGAGGATAGCTGGCATTGGTTCGAAGGCGCATTCTGCGACGAAGGTGAAGATGAATTGTCGGAAGGTTTTGATACCTACAGCTGGACTATCGGCGATATTTGCGACCAGGCATATTGGTGGAACGGTGTAAACTTCTCAATTAATGGCGAAGGTTATCAAGCTCCTGCTGACGTAAAATTAAAATTGGATTTGAAACACATTATCGGTCTTGAATTCTATATTAATGATGAAGAAAAAGAATATGGTAAATCAACATTATATATAAAGAACTTGATTATTGGAAATGATATTACAAGAAATACCGAAGCAGGCCAACAAACAGAATTTAAACCTCTTGCTGCTCCTACAATTCAAGCTGCAGAAGTAGAAATTGTTGAAGGTGTTGTATATTCAAAAGGTAACATTGTTGTAACCAACATTTTGGGACAAACCGTAAAATCTGGTTCAAAACAATTGAACATTACAAACCTTCCTGAAGGAATTTATTTCATTCAAACACAAGAAGGAACGGTTAAATTTGCAAAATAATATACAATCCACGTAGGAACGTCACAATGTGGCGTCCGTCTAAATAAACGGGTGGTAGGGCTGCCACAATGTGACAGCCCTACGTTGAACAAACCGTGATGATGATTATTGTAGAGACGTTGCGCGCAACGTCTCTACGTTTTTTTATAAAAATTATAATGTAGAGACGCCATAATGTGACGTCTCTACGATAAAAAAATCTATCTTTGCGAAAACAAAAGATAAAATAATACAAAAATGTCAAAGCAAAAAATAGAAACTCTTTGTGTACAAGCTGGTTACACTCCTAAAAATGGCGAACCTCGTGTGATTCCCATAATTCAAAGTACAACTTTCAAATATGATTCAACCGAAGATATGGCCGACTTGTTCGACTTAAAGGCAAGTGGTTATTTCTATACTCGTCTGCAAAATCCGACAAACGATTTCGTTGCCGCAAAAATTGCCGCTCTTGAAGGTGGTGTGGCCGCAATGCTTACTTCTTCTGGACAAGCAGCTTCGTTCTATTCGATTTTCAATGTGTGCGAGGCAGGCGATCACTTTGTATCATCATCAACTATTTACGGAGGAACATTCAATTTGTTCGCAGTAACCATGAAAAAACTCGGTATTGAGTGTACGTTTGTTGACCCCGATGCCAGCGAAGAAGAGATTTCAAAGGCATTTCGGCCGAACACCAAGGCATTGTTCGGCGAAACTATCGCAAATCCTGTTTTGAGCGTGCTTGATATTGAAAAATTTGCTCGTATCGCCCACAAACACGGTGTTCCTTTGATTGTTGACAACACATTCCCAACGCCAATCAACTGTCGTCCGTTTGAATTCGGTGCCGATATTGTTATCCATGCAACGACAAAATATATGGACGGACACGCAACCAACGTGGGTGGCTGTATTGTTGACAGTGGCAATTTCGATTGGGAAGCTCACAAAGACAAATTCCCTGGATTAACCGAACCAGATCCGTCATACCACGGATTGGCATACAGCAAAGCATTTGGCAAAGGTGCGTATATCACAAAAGCAACTGCACAATTGATGCGTGACTTGGGTTCTATCCAAGGACCACAAAATGCGTTTTTATTAAATCTTGGCTTGGAGACCTTACACGTACGCGTGCCTCGTCATTGCGAAAACGCGCAAGCCGTTGCCGAATATCTTGAAGCAAACGACAACGTTGCATGGGTGAACTATTCGGGCTTGAAGTCAAGCAAATATTATGAATTGGCACAAAAGCAGTTTACCAACGGCCGTTCTTGTGGCGTAGTAACCTTTGGTTTGAAAGGCGACCGTCAGCGTGCCATTCGTTTTATGGATAACCTGAAACTGGCTTGTATCGTTACGCACGTTGCCGACGCTCGTACCTGCGTTCTTCACCCTGCATCGCATACGCATCGCCAGTTAACCGACGAACAACTGATTGCAGCAGGTGTAAAACCAGACTTGATCCGTTTTTCTGTTGGTATTGAAAACGTTGACGATATTATTGCCGATATAGAACAAGCATTACAAGCATAAAAAAAGAAATACTATGTGTGGAATAGTTGGATATATAGGAAGTAAGGACGCTTACCCTATCGTTATCGCCGGTCTTAAAAGACTGGAATACCGAGGATATGACTCGGCGGGAATCGCGCTGGTTCAGGACGGGCAAACGGTCATTTACAAAAAGCAAGGAAAAGTTGCCGATTTGGAGGCCTACATGGCTGGCAAAAACACCAAGGCAACCATAGGAATGGGACATACTCGTTGGGCAACGCACGGTGAGCCGAACGATGTGAATGCCCACCCTCATGCCTCGATGAATGGTAAATTTACGGTGATTCACAATGGAATTATCGAGAATTATAACTCGCTGAAAAAGAAGTTGACGGCAAAAAACTACACATTCAAAAGCGAAACCGACACCGAGGTAATCGCCAACTATATAGAATACATTTATTTAAAAGGCAAGGGAAAAGTTTCTGCCGAAGTTGCTGTTCGCTTGGCTTTGCTCGATGTACAAGGCGCGTACGGATTGGTGGTGATTTGTACCGACGAGCAGGACAAACTGATTGTTGCCCGCAAAGGTAGCCCGCTTGTTGTGGGTGTTGGCGACGGAGAATATTTTGTCGCTTCCGATGCTACGCCAATCGTGGAACATACAAAACGAATCATTTATCTGAATGACTCGGAAATGGCGACGATTACAAGAAACGAATTGTCGCTGAAGACAATCAAAAACGACGCTCTTACCCCTGTTATCCAAGAACTTGAACTTGACATAGAAGGAATAGAGAAAGGTGGTTACGACCATTTCATGCTCAAAGAAATTTTTGAGCAACCAAGTGCGATTATGGACACGTTCCGTGGTCGTGCCACAAAAAATCCTCCCAAAGTGTATCTTGGCGGATTGTACAATGTGTTTGAAAAGTTCGACAAAGCAGACAAAATCATCATTGTGGCGTGTGGAACGTCATGGCACGCAGGTTTGGTTGGCGAATACCTGATTGAGGAATATGCCCGCATTCCTGTCGAAGTGGAATATGCTTCGGAATTTCGATATAGAAATCCTATCATAAGCAAAAACGACGTGGTGATAGCCATCAGTCAAAGTGGCGAGACTGCCGACACGCTTGCCGCGATTCGATTAGCAAAAGAGGCTGGCGCTTCGGTTGTGGGAATCTGTAACGTGGTTGGTTCAAGCATTCCTCGCGAGACGGATGCCGGCGTTTATACGCACGCAGGACCAGAAATCGGAGTAGCTTCCACAAAATCGTTCACGACACAAGTAACGGTACTTACTATGATGGCATTGATGCTCGGTAAACGCAGAAATACAATTGCCGACGACGTGTACAAGAAACTTATCTCTGAATTGTATCGCATTCCGTCAAAAGTGGAAGACATTCTTACGCATATCGAAGAATATAAATCCATTGCCGAAGCGTATAAGGACGCTCGAAACTTCATCTATTTGGGAAGAAGTTATTTGTATCCTGTTGCCTTGGAAGGTGCGCTGAAGTTAAAGGAAATCTCATACATTCACGCTGAAGGATATCCTGCCGCTGAAATGAAACACGGCCCTATCGCGTTGATTGACAAGAATATGCCAGTAGTTGTTGTTGCTACAAAAGACCAGCACTACGACAAAGTGGTGAGCAACGTGCAAGAGGTGAAAGCCCGTCAAGGCGTTGTCATTGCCGTTGTTACGCAAGGCGATACGGTTTTGTCAAAAATTGCAGACCACGTAATCGAAGTTCCCGAAACCTTACCGGCTTTGGCTCCGCTTACCACGGTGATTCCGTTACAAATCCTATCGTATTATATTGCCGTAATGCGTGGCTGTAATGTTGACCAACCAAGAAACTTGGCGAAGTCGGTAACCGTAGAATAGTGCAAGAGATACACAAAATATTGGTTTTTCGCCTCAGTTCCATTGGCGACATAGTGCTTACAACAGCATTGTTGCGTTGTTTACGCAATACCTATCCCGATGCACAGATAGATTTTGTGGTAAAAAAACAATTTGCCGACATCTTAAAGTGTGTTCCCTTTGTTACACGAATAATAGAACTTGATTCCAAGCTTGGATTTCAAGGTCTGAAAGCCGTTCGTAATCAGTTACGTGACGAGAAATACGATGTTGCACTCGACATTCACAAGAATTGGCGAAGTATGTTTGTATGCAACACGATAGGGGCAAAAAACGTGTTCCGATTCAACAAACACGTATTTCGTCGTTGGGTGTTGACCACGTTTCACAAAGACATTTACCAAGAAGTTCGTCCCGTCTATCTTCGGTTTATTGACACGGCAAAACCTATTGGCGTCGCGCCTGATGGGAAATATACGGAATTGGTCGTGCCAAATGCGATACAACAGACGGTTGATACAATGCTTTTGGAGCAAGGTATTTCGCTTGAGAAGAAGATTATTGCCTTGTGTCCTGGTGCAAGTTTTTCCAACAAACAATGGCAGCCCGAGAAATTTGCCGAATTGGCTTCTCGCATTAAGAGCGAACTGGGAATGCAAATCATCTTGTTAGGAGGCAAAAAGGAAGCCGACATCTGCGAAACAATCACGAAGGAAAGCGGAGCAGTCAGTTTTGCAGGAAAATTTGACCTGAGCCAGTCTATTGCCGCATTGAACCGGGTATGCGTCACGGTGGCAAACGACACGGGAATGTTGCACGTTTCCGAAGCGTTGGGGAAACCTGTCGTTGGCATTTATGGCCCGACAGCCTTTCAATTCGGCTATTTCCCAATCCTTCCGCAAAGTCGCGTGGTGCAGACAAACGACTTGCCATGTCGCCCGTGCACGAAGATGGGAATGAACCATTGTCCCCAAAAACATTTCAAATGTATGAACGACATTGACGTTGAAATGGTTTTTTCAGCGATCAAGAAAATGTAAATTCTTGAAGAAAAACGAAATAGTTTAAAAAATTTGAGTATCTTGGCGAAGATTTTTTAAAAATGGAACAAGAAATCTTTTCATATCACGGTGACTGTTTAACGAATGCTTCAATAGAACCTTTGTTGCAAAAGGTTATGGAAGTGTCTGAGAAACAATGTTTTTCGGGCGTTGTGAAGAAAGCATTGCGTTTTGTGACAGCAGAAATTTTAGGCAATATCACTTCTCACGCTTGTTTGAAAAGTGACGAGCCTTGTCCTGCGTCTATACGGTTGTCGCTCACAAATGACGATACAATTCGTATAGAAGCGAAAAATTTTATTTCCAACGACAAAAAAGAAACTTTACAAAATCTGCTCAATACGATAAACTCCTTATCTCATCACGAATTAAAGGAATTGCAAAAAACAACGTTGCAAGAAAATCTCGATGCAGAAGGTAGTCCTCGTATCGGTCTGATTATGATTCGCCGAAAAAGCTGTAAACCGATATTTTGCAGCTTTGAGCCATACAACGACGAAATTTCCTACGTCACATTGGTGGTTGAAATTAGTAAGAATCTACAAGATGATTTGCGGAAAGAGTACACGAAACGCACGCCACAAATCAATTTTGATATAGAGAAGGAACGTTTCGAAATTTCGGGAGTTTCGTTCCCCGAAGACACCGAAAACTATTATTCGGAGATAGAGAATTGGATAAACAAGCACGAGCCGTTTTTGGCAGAGTTGTCAAATCCTGTCATTAAAATTGATTTGGATTATTTCAATTCCAGTTCGTTAAAAAATATCGTTCGTACCGTAAGAGATTTGTTATTGACAAATCCCGACAAATTCACCATAGAATGGTATTACGACGTTGATGACGAAATTTCACACGAAGAGGGAAAAGAAATGAGTGAAATTTTACACAAGAAATTTATTTTTATTCCAAAAAAATAATCATATTTGCAAAGATAATAATTTTAGCTATGGAAAATATAAAAATGGAAGGAACGGCAAAAACGCCGGATTTAAGTTTTGATGCAACTACAGGTGTGTTCGACATTAAAGGTCGTTCAATTCCTGAAAACTCTGTAGAATTCTACAAACCTATCTTAGAGTGGTTGGATGCATATTCAAAACAAGCACAAGCAAAAACAGTTGTTAACGTTCAATTGGAGTACTTCAACACGAGTTCTTCAAAATGTATTTTGGACTTGTTGAAGAAATTCGAAATGATTTCAAAGAACGGAAACGACATCGTAGTAAAATGGCATTACGAAAGTGATGACGAAGATATGATGGAAGCAGGTGAAGATTACAAATCTATCATCAACGTTCCTTTCGAATTAGTAGAGATTGAAGATTAATATTCAATTATCGTAAATTTTAAACCCACAATAAGCGATTGTTGTGGGTTTTTTATTCCTTTTTCCGAAGGATTGTCAAGCCGTCACGAATTGGCAGAATAACCGTCTCAACACGAGAATCGTGTTTTACCAAATCATTAAATTCAAGTATTCCCTTGGTTTGCAAATCGTTTTTGTCAACGATTTCGTCTATTACGTGACCGTCCCACAAAGTATTGTCGGCAAATATATAGCCACCCACATTCAGTTTCTGCATACACGTCTCGTAATACGCACAATAATGTCGTTTGTTGCCGTCAATAAACACGGCGTCGAACGAATATGGAAATGTCGGAATAATTGAAAGGGCGTCGCCTATGTGCAGTTGGATTTTGTTTCCGTGTTCCGAAGCGTGAAAAAACTTCAGAATCTTGTCTTCCAGTTCATCATTGATTTCAATGGTGTCGAGTGTTGCCTCGGCCGACAAGCCTTCGGCAAGACAAAGAGCGGAATAGCCCGTATAAGTGCCGATTTCAAGCACATGCTTGGGTTGAATCATCTGCATGAACATTTTCAGAATCCTTCCTTGAACGTGTCCCGAAAGCATTCTTGGGTGTAACAAGGTGAGATGTGCTTGCCGATTCAATTCCTTGAGAATTTCCGGCTCATCATCAATGTGTTCCTCGATATATGCCTGCAAAAGCAGCTCTGACTTTGTCTTCATAGAAATAAATGATGGTAAAAATACGTTTTTTTCGTCTTTTGGGCACTACAAACCGTGGGGAATTTGCGTATATGATAGTTTTAACGTATGTTTGCATCGTAAAAAATTATATGATACTCTTAATTGTATATTTATTAATAGCCTTAGTTACATCATTCCTGTGCTCTATCTTGGAATCTGTATTGATGTCAACGCCAATCTCCTATATCACAATGCGTGAAGAAGAAGGCAGTCGTAGTGCGACATTGTTCAAAAAATACAAGCTATCGACGGAGCAACCTTTGGCGGCAATTTTGTCGTTGAACACCATTGCCAACACGATTGGTGCCGCAGGCGTGGGAAAACAAGCCACTATCGTACTCAATAGCATTCCGTTCGGTATTGTCTCGGCTGTTGTCACTTTGTTGATTCTCATTTTTTCGGAAATAATCCCAAAAACCATCGGCACATCGTACTGGAAACGCCTTATGACGTTTACCGCACGCTCCATCAGCATCCTTATTGTTGTGATGTATCCGTTTGTAAAACTGATTCAATGGATTGCCCGTTGGATTACACCCAAAGAAAGCGAGACGACCGTGAGCCGCGAGGAAGTGTCGGCTATGGCAAATGTGGGAGAAGAAGAAGGCGTGATTGAAGAAAGCGAGAATAAAATCATTCAGAATATCATAAAACTTGAGAATATCAAGGCGTGCGACGTAATGACGCCACGCGTGGTAGCCGCCATTGCACCCGAATCAATGACGTTGCGTGAGTTTTACGACAACGACGATTACCTCCATTTTTCAAGAATTCCCGTATATGCCGAATCGCAGGAATACATCACGGGCTACGTTTTGCGAAGCGACGCTCTTGAAGAATTGGCGGAAGATAATTTCGACCTCACGTTAGGCAGTCTGCGACGCGATATCACGTTCTTTAACGAAGAACAATCTATTAGCGCCGTGTGGGAGGCATTGCTGAAAAACAAAGCACAGATTGCGTTGATTATCGATGAATATGGCTGTTTCCAAGGTATTCTGACGTTGGAAGACATTATAGAAACCATTCTCGGACTTGAAATCATCGACGAGAATGATGAAGTGAGCGACCTACAACAATATGCTCGTGAACGTTGGGAAAAACGCCAGAAACAAAACAAGAACTTTAGGACATTGCCTACAAAATCATCCGACAATAAGGATATTAAATCGGCAATAGATTATTAATAGGAAATCTTAATCAGTTATACCTCCAAGGCCGGTGCCGGTGTTGATTCCTGCGATTTCACGATAGATTGCGAAATGTTGATCACAAAGTCACCTATCTTCTCGTATAACGCAAAAATACTACTATACAATGTACCGACTTCGTACGTATAATCGCCTGATTTAAGGGCTTCTACGTGTACGTCACGAAGAATGTTTCGGTAATCGTTTATGGCATCTTCGGCTTCGTAGGCCGAGGTAATTTCAACATCGTCGTAGTTTTTGTTCAAGTTCGCATCCATAATTTCCAAGGCATGACGAACGCAATCAAACATTTTTTGCAAATGTCCGTCATTATTTGCTCCAAACTCTACCCTTTGTTCACGTTGTGCTTTCTTCGTTATGGAAATGTGATAAATGCTGTCGCCAATACTTTCCAGATTATCAATAATACGGAGCATTGCACTGATTTTCTTGGAACCTTCCTTACTACCGATTGTCTCGGAAATATGCGTCAAGAATTTTGCAATTTCAATTTCCATCACATCGGTTAGTTCCTCATATTTCTTGATTTTTGCGAGGTAGTCAAGAAAATCATCTTCCGATTTCACCTTGTTCAGTTCGGGAAGATAATCGTACATTTTTAAAACACGTCGAGAAAAAAGTTGTATTTCCTGCTGGGCACTTTCCAAATCCAACTCCGACGTGCTCATAAAGTGACTTGGGATGTATTTCAATTTGAAAATTTCATCGTCTTCGGCAGGCGTTTTCACCATCCAGTCCACGATTTTGATGATTTGTGGGATGAACCAAACCAAAATCATTGTATTTACCACGTTGAAGAACGTGTGGAATATTGACAAAGCCATAGGAATAGCCGTAGGATTGTAGCCCTCGCTGTTCGGTAACGCATATGGATCGGCACCTATGAAAGCGATTGTCATTTTTGCAATCAACTGCATCAATGGATAAAATACAATAAGCGTGATGACAACACCCAACACGTTGAATACCAAGTGGGCACGTGCCGCTTTCTTTGCCATAGCATTTGCAACCATGGCGGCAAGGTTTGCAGTAATTGTCGTACCAATGTTCTGCCCCATAACCAAAGCTACGGCAACGTCAAAGCCAATCCAACCCTTGTAACACATTACGAGCGTAATTGCCATCATTGCGGCACTGGCTTGAACCAAACACGTCAACGCTGCTCCAATAACGATAAATAGTAGGATTGAAAGATATCCGTAATTAGAAAGCGTCCCGAGCATTTCCAAGAAATTTGGATATTCTTCAAGGTTTGGCATTACATTTTGCAAAAATTGCAAACCAATAAGAAGAAATGCAAGTCCAATGACAAACTCATGAATAGATTTGAGTTTGTCTTTTTTCATGAACATAAATGGCAAAACAATTGCAACAGCAATAAGAGGAAAACTCAATGCACCGCTTGACTCACCAAGACCGAACAATGAAATAATCCACGCCGTTACCGTTGTACCAATGTTGGCGCCCATAATCACGGCAATAGCACCTGCAAGCGACAACAAACCAGCATTCACAAAACTCACGACCATAATAGTAGTTGCCGATGACGACTGAATAGCCGTGGTGACAATCGTACCCGTTAAAATACCTCGTATTGGTTTGTCGGTCATTTTTGCAAGAATCGTACGCATCTTGCTACCTGCTAATTTCTGCAAACTGTCGCTCATCAACTTCATTCCGTAGAGGAACACGCCCAAAGCACCGACAGCGACGAGAAGAATCTTGAGTATGGTTAAAAACGTATCCATATTTCGCCTTTTTGATAATGCGAAATTATGTTTGTTGTGTTACCTGTATGTTAATCAATGTTAAGTTTTTGTTAAGTTTTGTTATGAAAACTTATTCTTTGTGTCGGGCTTTCAATTCCCGTGCAAGGTCTTCGATTCTCAGCCCTTTTTCGGTAAGCAAGACAATAAGGTGATAAATCAAATCGGAGGTTTCGTACAATAACTGTTCTTTTGTTCCTCCTGTGGCTTCAATTACCGTTTCAATGGCTTCTTCACCTACTTTCTGCGAAATTTTGTTGATACCTTTGGTAAACAATTTTGTAGTATAGGAACCCTCGGGCATTTCTTTTTTACGACGTTCTATAAAGTCTTGTAAATAAGAAAGAAACGCCAAATCCTCAATATTTTTCTCGCCAAGGAACGTGTCTGCTCCCGTAGTAGAACCGTCAGGCAATGCAAGAATAACGATGGCGGAACCATCTTCGTTACAAATAATGGAATCCACTGCAATAGGTTTGTTATATTCTCCTCCTGTAAGTAATTTGCTTTGCTGCGTTTTTTTATCAAATAGATATATTTGATTAGATTCTTTCATTTTTGTGAAAGTTTCTTCATTAACATATCCGACAGAAAGTATCTTTTTTGTTCTCGTATCTTGCACAACGGTTTGTACAAGTCCATTTACAGTGAAGTTTGGTTCCATTCTTTATTTTTTGCAAATATAAAAACTTCCCCCCTCTATCAATAGAAATTGATTGTTTTTCAAAAAACATTTTTTCAAACCTTACACTGCGTCTATGCAGAAAGAAATTGACATTGGCTTTACAAAGCCCATTATTTCCCTATACAGTTCATAATCACGCTAATCATCATTTCTTTCTCTTCGCTGCGGGATTCGGCAATCATAATCGTAAGAGCCACAAGCGTATAGTCGTCAATCGTCTTTTTGCCGTCAATGAACAAGGCACCATTTTTGTCGAGAAAATACAAAAACATTGTGGCGGCAATGCGTTTGTTTCCGTCAATAAAACTATGGTTTTTGGTCACAAAATACAACAAGTTGGCGGCTTTCTCCTCCAACGACGGATATACGTCGCTGCCACCGAACGATTGATAGATGTTTCCGATACTACCTTTGAACGAATCGTCTTTTTCTTTGCCAAACAACGACGATTCATCACCAAACCGCATGGATTCTATTACCGACATACATTCCTCGTATGTCAGTACATGAATCGTTTTGCTGCCTTTGGGCCGTTTCATTGTTTGGTGGTCGTAGGAATCGAGCAAATCCAACGCTGTGTTGAATTTTTCCACAACGGAAAGCACTTGTTTGCTGTCCAATACGTTTTCTGCACGTTTCAGAATTTGAATCACCTGTCCTAATTGAGCAGTACGTTTTTCGTTTATTGCATATCCCCGAAGCAGATAGTCTTTAAGAACGGAGTTTGCCCATCTACGAAAATCCACACCATGTTTTGACTTAACTCTGTAACCAACCGAAATTATAACATCCAGATTGTAATAATTCACATCGTGGGATTGTGTTTTGCCGTATAATGCACCATGTTTAGTGGTTGTCGCAAATTTTGCGACAACCACAGAATCATACAATTCTTCGGTAATTGCATTGTTTATGTGCTTTCTAATTGTCTTTTCGTCTCTTCCGAACAAAAGAGCCATTTGGTTGGCTGTCAGCCAAATAGTTTCATTTTCCAACCGCACATCCAATTGGATTTTGCCGTCCTCTGTCTGATAGATTTCAATCTTATTTGTGTTCATACTTTTACATTTTGGTTACTGCAAAGATATAAAACATTTCATATTTTTTCCCGTTTCCCACGCTGTTATCGTAATTTAGTTTTACGGATACAAAACTTTGTGAACCGCAAGCATTGCGGTCTACATATATCTGGCAAGGAGAAAAATCTAAAAAATAATTATCTTTGCATAGAACGAAATATGGAAGAGGGAATTACATTATCGGAACTTGCAGAGTTGATTGAACAAGGTTTGCAGAAATCCTTGCAACCCTCGTATTGGATTGTTGCCGAAATAAGTGAAATTCAGGCAAATAGGAATGGGCACTGCTATTTGGAACTAATAGAGAAACCCGAAGACGAGCAAAATCCCGTAGCAAAAATGCGGGCTATAATTTGGGCAAACGTCTATAAACTGATGGACCCCTATTTCGAGTCGGAAACGGGCTCGCATCTTTCTGTGGGAATGAAAATTATGGTGCTTGTTTCAGTTACGTATCACGCACTCTATGGTTTGAGCCTGCAAATCAGCGACATAAACCCTGTTTATACAATTGGCGAGGACGAGCAACGACGCTTGAAGATTATCCGTCAGTTGGAAGAAGAGGGCATCATGGACCTGAACAAGGAAGTTCCTCTTCCTACGGTAATTCAGCGGATTGCGGTGATTTCGTCGCCTACGGCTGCAGGTTTTCAGGATTTTATGAATCAACTGAATTACAACCAATACGGCTTCAAGTTTCAGACAACTTTGTTTCCTGCCGCAATGCAAGGGGTTGAAGTGGAGAAAAGCATTGTGAGTCAGTTAGATGCAATTTTTCAACGTGAACAGGAGTTCGACGCCGTTGTGATTATTCGTGGTGGTGGTGCCCGCTCCGACTTGCGTTGGTTCGACAGTTATGAAATTGCGGCAAACGTCGCACAATTCCCTTTGCCGGTGATTACAGGCATTGGTCACGATAAAGACCAGTCCATTACCGACCTGGTGGCAAACACATCGTTGAAAACGCCTACGGCAGTCGCTGAATTTATTGTCAGTACCGCCGCCGAATATGCCGAAGAATTAGACTATTATCACGAAAGAATAAAGGATATTTATGACGAGATCATAGAAAAACAGGAACAAAACTTACAAGATTTTATGTCGCGTGTGCTGCAATCTATGAAAATCGTTGTGTTGCAAACCAATGGCAAACTAAAAGAATATCAAAACAAGATACAATATGCCTCAGTTGTTCGTTTAAATGCGCAGAAAAATGATTTGTCGAATCTGCAACAACGATTAAAAGAACAGTGTAACCGACAGTTGTTCGTGCAACAAAAAGCACTTGATTTGATAGAAACGAAAATTTTGGCGAAAAACCCCGAAACTATTCTCCAACAGGGCTATACCATAACCACGGACGATTCGGGTGAAATCATCAAATCGGTCACGCAAATTCCCGACAGCAAAACTATTATTACACATTTTTCAGATGGAGAAGTTACAAGTCATATTTCATAGAGTTTTCGTTTTAGCGGCATTGTTGTGCGTTTCAATTTCCTCAAACGCACAATTAACAACAGGTCCGTTTTTTAACGGCGGCGTTATTGCAGGAATAACGACAAGTCAGGTTGATGGCGACGAAAATGCGGGATTTCATTGTATTGGCGGCTTTGGTGGTTTGTTTGTCGAAAGGCCGTTTCCAAAAGTGTCTCATCGATTTGAACTGACTTTCTCGCAAAAAGGTTCCGCCGATGCAAAACACACGTTTCGGATAGCAACAGGTTATGTCGATGCCACGTATTTGTTGCAAATCAATTCAAGCGAGACGGCTACATTAAAAATTCTTGAGACACTTCGTTGGAAATTAGGCACGTCACTTTCGGTAAAAGCATACGAAATGGTTCGATTTAACGATAATTTTAGAAAAAAATCAAACGATTTTTCCCGCTTTGATTGGCAGATTCTTTGTGGAATGGATGTTAGTTTAATGCCGAATCTTTTATTGGATTGTCGATTCTCATATTCTATTATCCCGATTCAGGACAGATATCACAATGCCGTTCTATGGGCATCGTTGCAGTGGTATCTGACGTAAGAAATTGGCGAAATAAATTCAGCACTATTTTATGCCAAAGATATTCATCTCGCATTTTTCGCAGTCAAATTCTACTCGAAACGTGTGGGATTTGTCAGATAAAAGCAATGGCTCAGCATTTCCTTTTTTGCATGCACCAAGTTGATAGCGAATGCAATATTTTGTAGTCATAAGAGGAACATTTTGTCGATGTTCCAATTCAAACGCACGTTGCGAAACATCAACACCATGGCGATGGAAAAATTCTACGGTTTTTGGGTTTGCAACGTTTAGGCGGAAATCGTGAGCTTCAGATTGAGGGTATTGCATATCGTTTTTCTGTAGAGACGTGCCATGGCGCGTCTCTACTGATTCCACGATTTTGTTCCGTAACAAATCACACGTTTCCCGTCGTAATGAATTGATGTCGGCTATAGGAATAAACGGCACGTCGGTTCCTGTAAATTCTAGCCCGGAAAACAAAAACATGCTGTCGCCCATTTTAGCGATTTGATTCGTGATGGTTTCTCGTTGTTTATTTTGGTTTTTTGCAACCTCCGTTGCTGTTCGCTTTGTTGTGGCACTATTTCCGTCTGCATCCGAAAGTGTTAAGGAATAGTGCAGTCCGTTGGATTGGAAAATAGCGCTTATTGGTAACTTTCGTTCTTGATTGCTGGCTTCAAGTTGCTTTTGGAATTCCACGTCAACATTTCGCCAAACATCGGTCCCTATAGGAAGTCGTGTGTTTTTGTTAAGCAGAATATTGCCATCGCATACATTATTAATATGTATGCCGGTCAATTCACCGTTTATGTCATAATAACAAAGTCCGTCGCCATTGTGGAGTTGAGCTTTGGTTTTTATTTTTATGTGATTCCTCTCTCGTTGCGAGGAGGTATTATGTGATTCAACAACTTTTCCAAGATATTCACCTTGTGATTTTGGAGAACGGATGTTTGCCACGTCGTTCCGCTGTTTGTCAATATAGTATTCGGTGAAGCCACGGGTAAAGGTTTTTTGCAAATCAGGGGTAAACGTGGGCGTACAAATCCCCGTCGAGCTACGTTGTAAATCAGCGTGTTTTGCAATTATGCCATCTAATTTCTTTCGATAAAATGCCGTCACGTTTTTCACGTAGTTCTCGTCTTTTAGGCGACCTTCTATCTTAAAACTCGAAATTCCTGCTGAGATTAGGTCTTCAAGACGATGTTCCAGACATAAGTCTTTTGTTGACAAGAAATAGCCTTCACGGGGCTCTCCTAATCCTTGCAAGGTATATTTATGACGGCACATTTGGGCACATTCGCCTCGGTTCCCGCTCCGCCCCGTGGCGTATTCGCTCATATAACATTGACCGCTGTAACATACGCACAACGCGCCATGAATAAAAAATTCTAGAGGAACGGTTGTCTTTTCGGCAATGGCCTTTATTTGAGTAAGATTCAACTCACGTGCGAGAACGACTTGTGAAAAGCCGTTTTTTTCAAGAAAAACAACCTTCTCGGGCGTACGATTATTCAGTTGCGTACTTGCGTGAAAGGCAATGGGAGGCAAATTACATTCCAACAATCCCAGATCTTGGATTATAAGTGCATCTGCGTGAATATCATAGAGTTTATGGGCAATTTCTACCGCCCGTTCTAATTCGTTACTATATAATAATGTATTGAATGCGACATACACCTTTACCTTGAACTGGTGGGCATACTGTATTAATTCTGAAATGTCATCAAGTGAGTTTGTGGCGGCACTCCGCGCTCCAAATGCTGGACCACCAATGTACACGGCATCAGCACCATGGTTGATGGCGGCAATGCCAACTTGCAGATTCTTCGCCGGAGATAATAACTCTATTTGTCGCATATATTTTCTCTACAAAAATAAAAAAAATCCGTTATGACGTGAATTGAAATGAGGAAGGTGTATGTATAAAGGCGACGTGTACATTGTTTCTACATCAACATTATAGAATATATTACTGTAGTATCGTCACGTTGGTGTATCTTTATTCTGAGTGTAAAAAATACAATTTCCTTGTTAATTGTTTGTTAATAATGAATTTATGTATATTTTTGCATTTGCGACTTTGTATAAAATGAAAAAAAACGATTTGTCGTGTAACCTTTTTTGTTTTTGAGGAGTCTTTATTAATATTTTGCAAAATATCTACAGTTATGAATAGATTTAAGAAAATCACGCTATTTGTTACGGCTCTCGCCGTATGCGTGGGTGCATCGGCACAGAAAGACTTGTTGATTTCTGGTGGTAACGTGGTATCCTGTCTGGTTTGTAGTAACCAGAAAGTGTATGTTACTGGTTTAAATGAAACCCAAGAAGGGAAAAACATTCTTGGATTGGGATTACGTACGGACAAAAATTTTGAGAGTATTAAAAATGTAACAAAATGGGAAGAGGTCATATTCCCTCTTGATGCAAAAGGTCAAGGCGTTAATATCCAGCAGGTGAACTCTGGTTCTGGTTCTGCGTTCGTCGCTCTCGACTGTTATGGACAGGTATGGGGCTGGGGTAATAATAGTCATGGTCAGACGGGTATTGGTACTGACAATCCCAGAGCGGTACCGTCACCCATTCAGGTTAAGTTGGCAAGCAACTCTCCATTGCGTAACACGGTGTACGATGACGGTTATGGTCATTTGACGGGTGTTGACGTGGTGTATGCTGGTAACGCCAACTCGTTTGCCATTTTAGGCGACGGACCTTACAAAGGTCGTGTTGTAGCATGGGGTGGTAACATTGCTAACAATAACTATACTTCTTGTTTGGGTACGGGTTCAGATGCTCAAGAATTCTATCCTACATTTTGTAAGACTATTAGTGGTGGCTATATTGATAATGTTATTCGTATATTTTCGGGTGACCACCTTACTATAGCATTGCGTTCCGATGGAACTGTTTGGACCTGTGGTGACGGTAGTGGTGATGGCGGTCAGTTGGGACGTGCCGCTAATGGGGGTTTGAATACAACAAACACAGTCAGTGCAAGTAATGCTTTTGGTGCTGTCTATGTTGCTGCTGGGCAAATGTTGGAGAATATCAAGGAGATTGCTTGCGGTGATGGTGCTTATTTTGCTCTTGACGCTAACGGATATATATGGTCGTGGGGTAACCATGGTTGGAATGGTTGTGGTGGTACGGGTATTTCTAACCAAGTTCACGTACCTGCAAGGGTTCTTGCCGGCGAAGCTGCCAACGATCCCAAAGATAGCGATGGTACCTATTTGTTGGCAAAAGCGGTAGGTGCTGGTCAAGCTGTAGGTATGGCGATAACACTTTCGGGAAAACCTGTCGCTTGGGGTGGCGGTGGTTGTTCTGGAGGATATTTGGGAGATGGTTCAGATGGAGGAACTTCTCCAACTCCTGTTTATATAAAAAGTGGTAGCACGGTTCACGACGATGTAATTATTATCAACCGTGGTGACTCATGGGGGTTCTATGCTCGCAATAATGGTCAGATGTATGCGTGGGGTTGTAATAGCGAGGGACAACTTGGTATAGGCTCTCAGAATAATCAAAAATCAGCTATTAGTATTAATCCACCGCAAGGTTGCGGTTTCCGTGACCCTACGCCTGCGGCTACACTAACTCCTGGTGACATGAAAGTGTGTGCGTCTGCTTTCCGAGGCGCTACCCTTGATTGTGGTTTTGGTGTTGATGCTTCTTTAGCAGATAATTATGAAATTACGTGGTATAAGGACGGACAAAAAATTACTTCTGCTTCGGGTAACGGTACAAAAACAGTTTATACAACACCAAACGGTGCTGCAGGTATTGGTAAATATAACGTTGAAATAAAATACGTAGGTCACAATAATGGATGTATGGAGTACCCAATTGCGAAAGATTCAGTTGAAATTTCTGCATATACGCAGGAATTTACTCCTACGGGATATTATTGTGGTGAAACGGCTACGGTAAAGATTAATAATCCTTCTTCAACAGGTGCAGAATATACATGGTGGGAAACACAAGCTGCAAATCGGGCGTATGGAAAAACAACGGGTAGCGAAGAATTGCAAATAGATGTTTCTCAACTTATTGCCAATGCTGATGGAACAAAAACTGTATATGTTCAAGAAACTGCCATGGGTAGTGGATATTTGATTCCTGGTACACAATCTCAAAGAACAGCGGCAAATAATGCTATTGGTCAGGCATTCCCTTCTCTTGGAATCGAATTTTCTGCTGATACAAAAATAGGTGATGCGTCAGTGTATCTTTTACCAGCCATCACAAGAAGTAACTCTCAAGGTAGTTTTTATGATACTAAAGCAGAAGCAGAAGCACAACATAAAACATTGACAGGTAGTATTACTCTTACTATTAATGTATATGGTGCAGAATTGAAAAATGGAAAACTTGTTGCAAAGACAACTGATAGAAAGAAAACCATAACACACACGATTCCTTATACATACGAGTATTATCCTGATGAGGTAGGAAGTCAAAATCAGTGGAATTCATCTACTCAAACAAGCGAATTAAAATATCAACCTAAATGGAATGGTGGAGATATAAATTTGCCTATAGAATTGGTAAAGATACCGTTTAATCTTGAATTGCCTGTTGGTACGTATTTCTTTGCAATATCAGGTTCTACGTCTGGTGTTATGAATTCAAATAATACAAAATTGTATGAATTAAATAGTGGATTAGTTGGTCAGGTTGACAATTTGAATGGGAAAGCTGCTATATATGGAGCTGATAATTATGCAAACTATGCGAGTGATAAATCAGGTCCGTTATTCAATTTCCACTTGTATAGTCAAATGGGTTTCTGCGACGTAGTCAAGGTTGATTTGATTCAGGATTGTCCTTGCGACCCTCCTGCAGATTTCCATATAACGTGTGACGACGCGTCGTATTTTTCCCCCACGTATGACACGATAGTGGTATGCGCGAACAACGCCCATTGTACATTGGGAACAACCAAATGGGCAAATTCGGGTACCAAGTTCGACTACATTTGGTATAAGGATGGTGTGGCAGGTGCTGCCACAGTGGCAAACCAGTCTGCCGACTATGCGGTGAGCGCCGCAGGCGAGTATAAGATTTTGGTTCGCGACAAAGGCGTTCCTGATGCAACAGCCTGCCAAATTTCAAAGACCGTAAAGGTAATGTTAAACCCAATTCCTACGGTAACGATGAGTGGCGGCGGCGAGATATGCTACGGCGAGACGCTTACGACGCCAGTAACGTTCACTATGACGGGTGTGCCTAAATTCCGTGTATATTGGAATGAGTCGAAAGACGGTGGAACACCATCATCAAAGAACAGACGTTCGTCGGGCTATACTCTTGAAGTACAAACTCCGACTGCAGTCGGAGAATATACATATACGGTGACTGCAGTTAACGACGACGGGAACTGTAAGGATGAGACGGTTACGGGTACGAAGACGATTACTATCAAACCGTTGCCTACCGTTACATTGAGTTCTGCTCCGGACCCAGCCGAAGTATGCGAGGGTTCTGCAGTTATCTTAACGGCAGGAACCGAGTCGAGCGCCACACTCAAATGGATGGGCAAGGGCAGCGGCTCCGATGCTACACAAAACCTGACCGCTGTAAACCAAAGCGGTACATATAAAGTAACGTCATCGATGGCGAACTGCTGGGCTAAAGATACTTTGTCGGTTGACGTAACAATACACGAAAAACCAGTCATCAAGACCTTGGTAGCAAGCCCTGTCGCAGTCTGCTCAGGCGAGACGATAACCTTGACTGCGACGACGTCCGACGGCGAGACGGGCACGTTCACATGGCCTTCGGGCGTGACGGGCAACGGCAAGACGGCGACGATAAGCAAAGAGGTGGAAACGACAACAACCGAAACAATCACGCTGAACTATAGAAGCGCCGACGGTTGCGAGGCCATATCGAAGGATGTTGAGGTGACGTTCTATGCGATGCCTAAGGCTCCGAGCCCAGACGACGTGGCTTACTGCTCGAACGCGAGCCAGTCCACAGTGCCAGCATTGACGGCGACAGCTGCCGCTGACGGCACCTTGTACTGGTACGGCAAGAACGCGACGGGCGGCACGGGCAGCACGACGGCCCCCAAGCCACAGTTGAGCGAAGGCACGACCACGTACTACGTGAGCCAGAAGGTGAACGGGTGCGAGAGCCCGAGAGCGGAACTCAAGGTGACGATAAACGACGGCCTTGTTCCGTCGATAAAGATAGACGACAACGAACTGTGTCCTGGCGACAAGACGAAGATATCGCTTACGCAGGATTTCCCCACGGTGACGTGGACGGCAGTTACGGCGGGCACATATGACGACCTTACGCTGAAGACCCCCACGTTCACAGCAGGCAGCGTGAACGCGAAGACGACATATACGATACAGGTTGACGTGAAGGACGCGAACCAGTGCGAGGGCACTGCCACGGCGACGTTCGACGTGTATCCCACGCCAACGGTAAAACTGAGCGAACCCGCTCCAATCTGCTCTATAGAAACGGCGAGCGTGACGGCCACGGTAACTTCGGTTCCGTCGGACGGCGGCACGTTCACATGGAGCGACAACGTGACGGGCGCCACGGCCACGACGGCCACGTACGCGGGCACGACGACGGGCACAGTGACATACGACTATACGAGTGCGAAAGGCTGTAAGGCGGCACAAGCCACAACAACAGTAACGATAAAACCGACACCAGACGCTCCTACGACGACGGCATTCTCAAAATGTCTTAACACCGCGAGCGAGTCTTTGGACAACTACGTGACGAAGGCAAGCGGTGCGACGCTTTTGTGGTATGGAACGACAGGCACAGGGACGGGAAGTGCGACAGCACCGACGCCGAGTACGGCGAGCCCTGTGAACGGAGAATTATATTACGTAAGCCAGGTAGTGGATGGTTGCGAGAGTACGGACAAGGCTACAGTAAGCGTGACGGTTCTCGACAAGCTGTATCCGTCGATAACGACGACGGAGACGAGCGGTACGACGGCGAACGACGGAGTGGTATGTGCGGGTACACCGATAGCAATCACGTTATCTGACACGTACAAGAAGGCAGAGTGGAGCGGCACGGGTGCGACGTATTTAAGTGCGACGGACATCCAGTCACCGACGTTCAAGGGCACGGCCCCTGCGGGCGACTCATACGCATTGCACGTGGTGGTGACAGATGAAGCGGAATGTACGGGCGAGACGGATGTGACGATACAAGTAAAACCAGTACCAGAGGCGACGTTGAGTGCAGCGACAGCGAAGTGTGCGGATGACGCGACGGTTCAGACGATAACGGCGACGATAACTCCGAGCGGGTTGTCGGGAACGGGAACGTGGACGGGCGACAAAGTGACGAAGTCGACGGAGACGACGGCGACGTTTACACCGAAGACGGCAGGTGCAGGAACTCATACGTGGACGTATTCATATAAGACGAATGACGGCTGTGAGATGGCATTGCCAGTAAGTGGTAGTGTAGAAGTGTATGCAATGCCAGTCATTACAATCCAGCCGAGTGTAACGTCGATATGTGAGTCGGGAGACAACTCTGGCGACGTGACGATAACGATGTCGGGCACGTATGCCGCAACGGGCGGTGTCGCCCCGACGTATAACTATACGAGCACGACGCTTACGGGCGTAGAGGCGACGACGGGAAAATTCAACTCAGTAGGACAATCTTCTCAGACGCACACGATAGCGTTGGCGTTCACGGATGCGAACGGCTGTGCGGGCAGCGCGGAGACGACGGTGAAGGTGAACGCCC
>JAEEGL011002573.1_pt1 | contig 56343 bp, 50 predicted proteins | sample 9134231 | NCBI WGS metagenome assembly JAEEGL01 (sample SAMN16246548, study PRJNA631951) | gut metagenome | biome: gut microbiome; feature: rumen; material: fiber-attached | host: Bos | place: Iran: Karaj | collected 2018-10
CCATTTCTGATAAAATCTGCTATACTGTTGTACATGGGCAGTGTCCTCCTTTATGCTTGACTGTTTTGTGGAAAATCCAATCATAACATAAATAGGGTCTGCCCATTCTTTTATTTTTCCGAAAGTATATTTACGCTAATTGCCAGGATAACGGATGCCAGATTGATCTTCCTGTATTTATAACCGAAATAAACGAGAGGACAGAATATACAGAACCCGATGCCGACAGACAGATTTGATAATAAGCTCTCACCTATGAAAATTCCTGCAAAGAAAGCTACTGCCATGCCTCCGAGCGCGATCATCGTGAGAAGTATGAACAGTCTGTCCTGCACATCCTCCTGCCAGTCATACAGATAATCCTTGATTTCCCTAAATATCGCTCTCATCCAGATCATCCTCCGGAGCATCAAAATCCTCTTCAGCATATATTTCACGTATTAGAGCCGTTACTTTTGTATATTCCGTAATAAACTCCGGATACAAAGCCCTCACAGCGGCTTCGTTCCTGTCCCCCGACGCCGTCTCCAGCATCTCCGCGCTCCGGAACAGCCTCTCGGCGCCTATTGTCCTTGACGAACTCTTAACTGCGTGTATCCGTATCTTATAGTTTTCCCAGTCCTTATCCTTGAAATATCCGTCAAGCTCTTTCATCTTCTTCTTTTCATCTCTGGCATACTCGATAAGGACTTCCTTATACAGATTTCTGTCATTCATGCAGTAATCAAGACCGTTTTCCGTCAGGATGCCTGCTTCATTCAGAAGCGTGATATCGTCTTTTTTCTCTTCGTCAGGCTTGGATCCGGCTTCTTTTTCATAAGTGATCACGGAAGCAGGCAGGATGCCCTTCAAAACCCTTTCAAGCTCCGAAAGCACTATAGGCTTGCTCACAAAGCCATCGAACCCCTCGGACATGAACATTTCACGGGCTGTGCTTACTGCATTAGCCGTAAGCGCCACAAAGACAGTATCCTGTCTGTTGAGACCGGTCTCAAGCCTGATGCGCCTTACTGTTTCCACTCCGTCCATCTGAGGCATCATGTGATCCATGAAAACAATATCGTACTTTGAATCCCTGCACATATCTATTGCTTCCTGGCCTGAAAGCGCAGTCTCGACCTTCATGCCGTATCTTTTGAAAATGCTTCCCGCGACTGTAAGGTTCATGGGTTCATCATCTACGACAAGCGCCCTTATCCCTCTAAAGAACACTCTCTCCTTTCCTTCATTAAAGCTTTCCCTGTCCGAATTCATGATATTGACTATAGGGAAACAATAAAACGGCTTCCTTACAAGCACTGCTTTGGACCCTTCATGAAGGCTGAAATCATCACCGCATACTATGATAACCACCAATTTTTCCGCCAGCTCATCCATTTTATCGATATTCTCACTGTATTCCAGATCGGATGTGAGGATATGCGTAAACTGCTGATGCTGCATCATAAGTCCGAGATCTTCAATACTGTCTATACGGTGTACGGTAAGCTTGAAATCAGCTGTGAGATTTTTGATAACATTATCATAGTAATCCCTGACAACAGGATTCTCGAATCTTGAATACTTAAAGAAAGTCCCTATCATCATGTTTTCACTGTTCTTTAAGGTCATGCACGGACTGTCGCCTATGATCTCCTGAGGAATGCTGATATGAACCCTGGTTCCTTCTCCTTCTTTGCTGTCTACAGTGATAAAGCCTCCCAATGCCCTGACGAAACCGCGTACGATAGACATGCCGAGTCCAAGTCCTCCGCTCGCCCTTGTCCTTCCGGAATCCGACTGATAAAACCTGTCATATATCTTTTCCAGCTCCTCCTCCGTCATTCCTATTCCCGTATCACTCACATCAATACAAAGATTCAGTCCGTATGTCTGTGGGGTAAATGTGATATGCACATATACCCCGCCGTCCTTTGTGTATTTAAGTCCGTTTACTATCACATGCCACAGGATCTTTTTCAGTTTTGCTGTATCCGTCCTCATTAATGAAGGAAGATGAGGATCCACATCTATCACAAGCTCGATATCCGGTCTCTTATAGGGTCTTAATTCGGAAACAAGATCATTAAGGAGGGATGAAACAGTATAGTCATCAAAGTTCACGACAAGCTTGTTCATGTCAATTTCCGAGTAGTCCAGGATATCGCTTATCTGTTCGGCGACCCTGAACCCCGCATCAGAAACCGAATGAAGGTCACTGCTTATTTCATTATCCTCCTCTTTTTCCAGACATACGCCGGTAAGACCTATGATCGCATTTATCGGTGTGCGTATTTCATGGGAAACGTTTGCAAGGAAATCTCCCGCGCTTTTATTCTCTTCCTCCAGATCTCCGATACGGTCAAGGAAGAACCTCTCCGTATGCTCATAGCTTGTCAGCATTGTTGTCAGAAGAAACGCAGTGATGATGATCAGTATAAAATTAAGTACTGTCCTCTCGAGTTCATACATGCTGATGCTGTCAAGCGACATGAGGATACGGAAAATGAATGCAAAACCAGCATCTGCCGCGCATATCCATATCAGTCTCTTTTTATGCGCAGAACTAAGCATGATAAGCATGAAAAGGATCAGCGGCGTGCTGTCAAAGATAACACTTATTTTTACGATGTAATAGAAAAGCTCCAGGTAGAGGATAATACAGAAAAGATAAAGCCTGAGCTCCTCATCAAGCATATCCGTAACATGGATGAAAAGGCTTACGACGGCCGCAAGAAAAAAGAGCGGGACCATCCAGCCTTCCCATCTCATCTTAAGATTGAAAATGGAAAGCAGTACGGAAAAGCAGACCAGTGTTATGATCAACACTATATGGGCAAAAACCTGCGTATCTTTATCGTTCTTATTTTTCATACCAGAGCACAACCTATCGAAGCCAGAAACGTTCCGTTCTCTACTGTCCTGCAAGGACATCCGATGATTTCCTGGACAAATCCGGCAATCCCTTTGATCCGGCTCAAGCCTCCCGAAATAATGGTTTCCCCGGGTTCAAGCTTGGCTGCCAAAGGCTTTGCCTTTATAAATATCTGCCATATCACAGCCTTTATTATATCTTCTGCGGAATGATTATCAGCTATCAGCGCGACTATCTCACTTTGTGCAAATACAGCGCAGCCGGTTGACAGCTTCAGCGTCAGGTCCTTATGATCAGACAGGTCTATATCCTCAAATCCCATGCCGAGCATGTCCAGTGTATTGGTCAGGAACATCCCGCTTCCAGCGGCGCATTTGTCGTTCAGAAAGAATTCTTTAAGCTGTCCCATCTCCTGGAGTATGATCTTTGTATCCTGTCCTCCGACATCAAGAAGCCTGCAGTCATTCCCGGCGGCATAGAACCCGCCTCTGGCCAATGCTGTCAGTTCATTGATGTTTTTTATACCTGCCACATTATTCTTACCGTAACCGCATGAAACTATCACGGCATCTCCGTATTCTTCACGAAGCTTCAGAAGCTTGTCATTAAAATATTCTCTCTGGCGCACAGGGGTCTTTTCTGCGAACAGACGCTCGATCCCGCCATCCTTCATTATACAGTATTTGGTATAGGCTGAGCCGACATCCACTCCTATCCTGTACATAACGCTTCCTTCAATATCCCTGTCAGCACACCGGCCCTGTCAACATTCAGATAGCTGCTGTCTATCATATCAATATCGAGTTCAGCCTGCATAATATCTATGTTCTTAGCTGACACAAAATCACATTTACAGCTCTTATTATGAAGAACGATGGCGCATTTAGCGCCGGAGGCTTTAATAAGAGCAGCCAGCTTTTTATCCCTTGTTTCCTGCAAGAGATTAAGAAAAGTATAATTATACGCTGAAAAAAGCCTTTCGTATATATCACTGCCGCTGTAATCCAGGTTCCACCAGGTAATATAATTCGATCCCGTGATCCTGAAATCATCTGCGAGGCATTCACTTAAGAACCTGTCCTTATGATACCAAAGCGGATATCCGAGCCAGAATGCAGGCAGTCTGTCATCAGCGGCATCCTCCGTATTTCCCAGTGATTCCGCCATAAGCTCATACAGTTCTGATGTCTCAGCCTTGCATCTTGCGGTTATCAGAAAATTGATATCATCAAAGAACGAAGTCGGCTTCAGATCCTTCACAGGAAGATATGCGCATACCCTCTCCCACCGGTCCACGCTTTTTTTGCTGTTTTCTATAAGCTCCGAAAGCCTGCTCTCATCAAGCCTTTTACCTGAAAGTTCCTCCGTCCTTTCTATCAGGGCTTTATGCTGTTCAGTAACATACCTAAGCGCTTCTTCCCTGTTCATGCCTTCACCCGGATAATCAATGACAACAAGAGGCACATCATACTTTTCAGATAGAACATTCCACCAGTTGGGCAGAGTATCGCATTGGTTGTTTGTGGCTATCAGTATATCGGGTCTGGGAGGGACGCCTCTCGGTCCGTCTTCAACATCAAGACAGCCGTTAAAACAGCATGAATATGAGCAGCAGTCACGGTTAAGGCCGTTTCTTTCGCTTATCTGCATAAGATCCTGCTCTTTACCGCTGGCTGCGATAACAGCAGCATAGCTTTCGGGAAAATAATACAGAACGTCAAGGGCTTCAAGTATCTCCACCGGAGTGAATGCCGTGACCCAGGCTACCTTTTGCTCCGGAAGCTTTCCCTTTGCATATTTTGAAAAGTATTTATAGTATTCTTTCATTAATCCGGTCTGCAGGCCGATTATCGATTTTTTCATATCACACCTTTTCCGATCTATATAATATCAGCAAAAGCCTCCAAAGCCAGCCTGGTTTTCATATTATCCTCTGTATCATTCAATGTAATGTGAAGAACCGGCAGACCAAGTTTTTCCATCTCACTTTTATATATGCTGTACAGATATTCATAGGGTTCACAGTACTTCTGCGTGATATAGATAACCCCCTTTGCGGCTTTGTGTTTTATCTCTTTCATATCATGCTCAATAATGCTTCTGAAATGATTCTGTGTAGGGGAAAGCCTCATGGAGAGTATGGTAGAAGCTATCCTTATATACGGATCAGCAGATGGTTCTGCTTTTTCCATGGATGCCAGCCTTCCCGATTCGGGAAAATCATCCCCGACCACGGTTAATCCGACGTCTTCTATCTGTCGTGCGATCTCTGTATTGGATAAGAAAGAACCCGCAAGATACACCCTTTTTTCAGTTGCTGCACGGTTAACCGTCATTTCTTCGGGGTTTTGAAGGAATAACGGCGTTTTCAGCATCCTGTGGATGTTTTCAAGATAATCCGCGTATGAGCATTCTGCGATATCTTCATATTTTCGGCGGATCACGGCATTTCTTCGGTCGACCGCCTCAATTCTTTGATCTATGTCATTTATGCTGATCCCGTAGAATTCTTCGACCGCGTTCTTATAAGCCCTGACAGATGAAGCAAAATATTCTTCCGCCCCACACGCATTATAAACAGGAACGTTGAGCTGAAATCTGAATTTCCCGCTCTCCGAAAGATAACTTGAAATATTGCGCGTACTATCACAGCTTTTCGGATAAACAGCTCCGTCTACGCTTTCATCCTGTATCACCTGGGAAATAAAATCCGAAGCATAACCGCAGTAATGCGAAATATTCCTGTCACCTGTATATTGAGTAAATCTTACGGTATCACATATCTGCTCCGGTACAAATCCGGATAATGCCAGAATGTTCATAACTTCCTTTCCGCCGTCCTAACCGGCACCGGCTCCCCTCCGTAAATCCATGCATCGCTCCCGTAAAACCGCGCGAGATTTGCTACTGTTTCTTCATCCGGCTTAATTTCAAGCTTTGAAGCCTCAGTAACACAGATAAATGAGCGTATCACATCGTCTATGCCTATACCCTCCGACAGCTCACTCAGGTTTGTGATCCGTGCCTTAACGCTTGATACACCGTTTCTTAGCAGCTTGCTCACGGAAGGTGTCAGATAACGGGATATCCTTTTCGTATCAGCTGATATAAGCAAGGTCCCGTGCTGACATACAGCGCGGCCGTCCTGATATACGGCATTGCCGGATACTTTTTTTCCGTTTACCGTCAGATCGTTTCTGCCGTTATACTCGGCCTCAAATCCCAGATCCTTCAGCACATCTTTTATTATATGGGCATATCTGCTGTCATCCTTATCCGTTTTATGGCAGATAAAAGAATAATTCAGGTTCCCTATATCATGAAATACTGCTCCCCCGCCGGATCTCCTCCTTGCTATAAGGCCTCCTTCCTTTATGAAAAGCTCCGCCCTGCATTCACTGTTTATATCCTGATTCCTTCCGACGACTATGGTATTATCATTCTGCCAAAGAAAGAGGATCATTATTCCCGGTGAGGCAAAATCCATCAGCGCCTGTTCTGTCGCGAGATTGAAATAAGGATCCGTAAGCTTTGAAACCAGATACTTAAACTGCATCCAGTTTATCCCGAAGAACTGTCAAAGCATCAGTTATAGCTTCTGCATAGCTTGGATGGGGAAATACCGTTTCAAGCATCTGATCCACGGTCAATTTCTGATCCACGGCCAAAGCAAGAGATGGGATGATATCGCCTGCATGCTCACACAAAAGCTGCGCCCCTGCCACCGTTCTGCCGGATCGGTCAGCGACTATCTTGATAAATCCCCTCTCATCGGTTGAAATAAGGGTTCTGGCATTTGACAGCATGCTCTGCTTTCCGACCACTGCATCTATCCCGCTCTTAAGAGCTTCCTCCTCAGTAAGCCCGCATGATGCGGCCTCCTGATCGGTATATATGCATTTTGTCACCGAGGGTATACTGTCGTTTTTTACGCCTGCGATACATCTTATGATACGCTTTCCCTGCGCCATTGCGACATGGGCAAGCTTTTCGCTGCCTACCGTGACATCACCTGCCGCAAACACTCCGGGGGTTTTAGTCTGCCCGTTATCATCCGTCACTACCGCGCCGTTTTCATCGATATCAAAAAGGTCATTGACAGATGACGGAAGGATGCATTTTCTTCCTGCCGCAGACAATACCGTTTCGCCCTTTTCCGCCCTGAATGCCGACAGATCGCATTCGGTATTGATCCTAATCCCTTTTCTTTTCATGCTCTGCGTCAGACTGACCGCAATCTCCTTATCCCATCCGCGCAGTATCCGCCTGCCTCTGATCGAAACCGCCACCTCGCTTCCAAGCATTCTGTATAAAAAGGCAAACTCTACAGCCACGGTGCCTCCGCCGATAATGTGCAGCCTTTCAGGGATCTGGTCGATATACAGCAGATCATCGCTGTTAACTGCATTTTCCGCAAGCTTATCCGCCGGTGACGTCCCTGAAGCTATGATCAGGTTTTTTGTCCTGTATTTCGTTCCGTCACATTCTATCGTATCTGCAGACAGGATGGACGCATTCCCTTTTACGATCTTTACTCCCTGTTTTTCAAGGGAAGCATTCAGTCCGCTTCTCAGTGAAGAGATCAGGTTTCTCATTCTGTTACCTGACGCCGACATATCAAGCTTCAATGCTCCGGAAATGATCCCGGGATTTCTGCTTTCTGCAGCTTCATAAAATGTCCTGGCGGTATGCAGCAGATATTTGGTCGGCACGCATCCTCGGTTTAAGCATGTGCCCCCCAGTTCATCCCTCTCAAAGATAATAACGGACATGCCGTATCTTACAGCCTCAAAAGCGGCGGAATAACCTGCCGGACCTCCTCCGATTATCGCGGCATCAAATATCATTGCTCCTCTTTCCGAGCCTCATATTCAGCTTCATCCAAAAGGTTCTCCGCTCCGGATTCCAGCTTCACCTTTATAAGCCAGTTCCCGTATGCATCCTCGTTGATAAGCTCAGGATCATCTTCTACGTTTTCATTGACCAATAGCACTTCACCGTCTACGGGAGAAATAAGATCCGACACCGTCTTTATGCTTTCGACATCGCCGAACCTTTGTCCTGTCCTGACTTTCTCTCCGACCTCCGGAAGATTTACAAACATTATGCCCCCGAGCTTCTCCTGCGCATGATCGGTAATGCCGAGAGTTGCAGTATCTCCGTCGAGCATTACCCAGATATGGTTTTCGGAATATTTCCTTTCATTTATGCAATCCAACACCGACTCCTGAAAATATAATCTCTGACAAAAAACAACGATATCATTCTATCATTTTTGAATAGGCTTTACCAACATTTGCGGTTTCGGTTGTTTTTCGTGTTTACCCGGTATGGAAGATGCTTACAGGTTCTCCCAGTCAATCCTCTCATCTCTGAAAAAAAATTCTCTATCATGATCCGATATTTCCCTGCTGACTCTGCAGGGATTTCCATAGGCAACCACATCTTCAGGCACATCCTTTGTGACAATGCTGCCTGCGCCGATCAGCATGAAGAGGCAGTTCTATGTAACAGTTCTCCCCGCATTCAGCGAATACTTCTTTCATATACTTTTCTTTGGCTTTTATATCAGTCGGCCGCAGACGGTTAAACTCCCAGAGTCTGTTTTGATATATCTCCTGTTCGTCCATGATCTCTTTATCCTGCGGATCATAGATAAGACCTTTCAGCATCCGTTCATATTGTGTCATTTTTCACCTCTAAAACAATCCATTTCATCTGTATATCCGCTTCAGTGCCGTACATAACGGCCGGAAGAGCACAAGGCATATGATAAAATTGCTGACCCCATGGATAATATCATAAGGTATGCCTGCAATCCACCAGGTATAAGCCATTATCGGACCGCCCGTGATAAGATAAGGTACTATACAGAATGCCCCGAAAAAAAGCCCGAAAAGACCGGACAAAATACAGTAAAATATATGCCCCCTGTTCCGCCTTTTCGCAATATCAACGATCATTATCAGCAAGGGCCAGACATAAAGATACATAAGCACCCATATGCTGACCCCTTTGATGGCACATTCTATGCCAACAAATCCCAGAGCGACAAGAATTGTCTTCCTCCCGAAGGAAATCGTATACACTATAAATAAAAGCGTCACCAGCTCTACGTTAGGCAGGAAATCAAAAGCTACCTTTGATATCTCCAATATAGCTAGTGCCAGGCCGAGAAATGCAATATCCCTTACAGAAAGCTTAAGGCTGTTCATTTTTTCCATATCATAATTGTATTAAATTCACGGCAGAGCAGGCTCCAGAAATGCAGACAGCTCTTTCTCTGTAAGTCCTGCATCTTCATTCCCTATATGGCATGTTACTGAAAAATGATCGCCTCCAGCATCAAAAAAGGCAACGTTCGCATACACGCCGTCTCCAAGACAATGCACGCTTATCCCATTCATATCAAAATCCCACTCTTTCGCATAGGACTTATCATCTTCAGCAAGAGAAAGCCCTTGCAAAGTGCCGGATCTTCTGAATACAAGTTCATAGCCGTCACCCCGGTATAACGCTTCAATTATGACGGTTTTGTATCTGTATGTGGTAAGATCCATCTGCGTTCCGTCATCCGTAATGAATGTCTCCTCCGGGCTATTAAAATCAATTCCCGCCCAATCTGTAGCAACGCTTAAGCTCTGAGTTTCACCCCACCCCTCTGTTTCGTTCCGGGTGGTGTTTTTCGCGCATCCAATAAACATGAATGCCTGGCACAAAAGTATCACCCAGAAATAAATCTGCAGATATCTTTTTTTTAATGATAATTCCATAATCTTTTTACTTCCCTGTAGTTATCCTGCTTTCCTCCACTTTATCTTATATTATCTCCTTTGTTCCCTTAATTGTCCAAAAAACGAATAAGGCGTTTATGGAAATCCTGATAATATGGTTCCTCTATATACGCAACGTGAGAGGCTCCTTCAATGACTTCCAGCATGGATCCCGCAGGCAGTTCCTGAAGTGAGGTGTTTATCAGATCATAATTCAGATACGGATCTTTGTTTCCGCAGATAACCAGCGTCGGAACTGTGATCGCTGAAAGATCGATCAGCTTTTCCGATTCCGGTACACAGATATCCCGCCTGCCCCCGTTCGGACTGGATTCCCCGTCATATTTCCAGCAGCTCGAACAAAACAGGTCTATCACAACAGGGTCCGTAACGGAAAGATCAAAAGCACCTGTCACGTCTTTCTGAAAATCATCTGCTGCATGTTTCCACGTATTATGATGAAATGGCTCAGTAATATCAGCCTCGCCGACCCCGCTTAAGATCGGCGCATAAAGGATCAGCCGGTTCAGATGTTCCGGATATTTGGCGGCAAACCGTCCTGTTGTGACAGTCCCCCAGCTCCATCCCAGAACATCTATCTTATCATTCCCGCTTTCCCTTACGATCTTTTCTACGGCTTCCTTGATATCTTCCGCCGCGTAATCAGAATCCGGAAGAAAGCCGTCCTCCACTTCTCCGGACTGTCCAAATCCCGCAATGTCCAGGCGCCAGACTGCATATCCTTCACGGGCAAGGCGGCGTACAAGACTGTAATCCTTATAGTCAATATCAAATTCGTGGGAAGAATAGGTCACTCCATGTATCAGTAAGATCTGCTTTTCCGGTGTTTCTCCTTCCTCAGTCATTCGGTCCAGATGAAGGGAGATACCGTTCCTTTCCAAAGGATACTCGGTATACTTATACTCACTGACCTTTGTCTGACACCCGGCAGCCAGTACGCCACAGATCATTATGATCAGGACTGCGATCGATTTTCTGATTATTCTACACATTATGCATCACTTCTTTGTTGACCCGTCCGATATTATGTATGATCCAATAAACCGCAAAAACGTATCAATGACCATTTCACCGAAAGTAAAAACCACATACAGCATAGCCCTCTCCGACAGATGAGCAAAATCGACATTAACGCTGCCCTCTCCTGTTTTCTTCCCGGGTGCTATACTCGCTGCAATGCCGAACAGGATCGGAATATATGAAAAATCATAGCCAGTCGCCTTGAATACCGGTATATTCAAAAGAACAAGCAGTGCTTCAACAACAAGAATAAATATACTCCTGTAAAGCCATGATGCCCGTTCCCCGTTTTTATACTCAATTAAATATTGCAGGGCAATATTAAAAAGAATAAGTGCCCAGACCACATGATACTGGGTGTGGTGCGTCTCCCAGTTCTGTCTGGTCCCCTCACCGATGAAATAAAGCATGAACATATTGGAGAAAAGAAAAGTATGTTGCAGCAACGAATTATTCCTGCCGATCACATAAACGAATATCAGGTCATATATAAGCTCTATATATTCGACCTTCTTCTCTTCCTTGTTCATAAATTCCTTCATTACACTCATTATCGGATTCTATATACGAAATGGATGCATTTCCTTTCAGCGTTGAACGCTGCCCTTCCGCTTCGTAAAGAACTCGTCCAATGCCTTGAGTATTTCCTGCGGAGTCATTGTCTTTAAAAGATACCCTTCGGGCTTAAGTTTCAGGACCTCCATTACGGACTCCTTGTCGCTCTTTGACGTAAGGAAAATAACCGGCAGGGATGCTGTGGAAAGCTCGGATCTTATCATCTCCAGCACCTTCGCCCCCGTGACTACAGGCATCTCATAATCGAGAAGGATAAGATCCGGCCTGTTCTTCGCAAGGTATGTGATAGCATTCATACCGGAATTCACCATCGTCACCTGATATGTGCCCTCCAGCCAGCCTTTTATGGTACGAAGCATTACGGGATCGTCGTCCACCACGAGTATGCGCTTCTTTTCGCCCTCTGCCTCTATGAGCTCTCTCGTTTCATTCATCGCCTCCACGAGAAGCTTTACATTGAGCGGTCTCTCAAAGGTACGGGTTATCACAGAATCCGGCAGAAAGGCCTTTGCCTCCTTTATCTCCTCATCAGTACCGACGACAAACAGCTTCGTCTCATCTTCAAGCACCTTATCTTTAAGGTAGGTAAGCCCTTCCCCCGTATTCCCCGCATAATCACCAAGATACAAAAGCACGATCGACTTTTTCCCGGTCTTGTTCAGCTCATTTACATACGGCGAGCAGAACTCCACCTCAAAACCCGCTTCCTTCAGATTATCCTTTATGGCATTCGTCATAAAGCTTTCCTTGTCACTTATCAGAAGTATTTCCTTTTCCATATCCCACATCCTTTATCAGATTTCTGCCAATATTGAAAGTATAGCATCCCTGTCCACGTTACGGACAGCCTTTTTCAAAGAAGCGGTCAGTTCCCGTCTTTCCTCCGGCATGCGGTATCTTTCCATCTGTCCCATGATATTATCCACGGTATCCATATCAAATGCCTCGGCAAATTCCCTTACAGCCTCAAGCATTTCCATAAGATCCTCCTCTGCTATCTCCGGCAGCTCCGTGTCAGCCTGCTCTTCACCGGCACCGGCAGCCTTTGAGAGTTTTTCCCGGAAGCTTCTGTACAGCACAAGGAGCTCCCGCGTCTTCAGGTCAAGCTTTGCAAGCGTCTCCTCTGCTTTTTCCCTATCCCCGTCAGCTGATGACTTAAGATAATCGTTACCCCTATTCTCAAGCTCAAGCGCCATCCCGGAAAGCTGTATTGCTCCTATTAGTCTCGAAGAAGATTTAAGGGCATGCACATGGACAGTATAGTCTTTTATATTCCTTTCCGAAAGCTCCCGCTCAATCCTGTCCGCATTTTCTTCTATTCCCGCATGATAATCTCTTATAACATCCGCAAGCGTCACTGCATCGCCTGAGTTCTTTATTCCTTCATCGATATCTATATCAGTTACATCTTTAAGGGCGTAAACAAGAAAGCTCTCCTTCTCATGCGCTGCAGCCTCAGCCTCTGGCGTTCCGCTTCCTGCTGCCGTCCTGTTCCTTATCTTTTCATCGCTCAAGTATTTCTTCAGTGAATCCCTGAGCGAACGGTAACTCACGGGTTTCGTCATATAATCAGAAAAACCTTCTCTAATGTACATCTCACGGCTTCCAGCTACAGCATTGGCTGTAAGTACTATCACAGGAGTATCCTCATTAAGACTTCCATCAAGCCCCTTCATGGCATGCAGAGTCTCTATTCCATCCATGCCCGGCATCATGTGGTCGAGATAGATGATATCGTATTTTTTCTGCTTCACCATTTCAAGAGTCTTTGTGCCTGAGTCTGCCGTATCTATCCGCACCCCTGTCCGTTTTAATAGTCTTGTTACCACCAGAATGTTATTTTCCGTATCATCGGTCACAAGTATTTGTGCGTCAGGAGCATAGAATGTATCATCCTTCTGTACGCTCTCACCGCGCAGCACTTATTTCTTAAAGGCCTCCGACAGATCCCCTATCTCCTCCCACTTCACTACCTGCTGGCGAAGCGAGAAATGGAAATCAGAACCCTTTTCATACTCTGACTCGACCTCAAGAGTCGAACCCATGCTCTCCAGCAGCTGCTTTGTAATTGAAAGTCCGAGGCCCGTACCCTTCACTGCTTTATTCCGTACCTGGTCAAGCCTGTCAAAGGCGGAGAAGAGTCTTTCCATATCCTCCTCCCTGATGCCTATGCCCGTGTCCTTCACAGAGATATTGAGCATGATGCTGTCAGTATCTTCCGTCTTTTCAAAGCCGACATCAAGGGTCAGCCCGCCCTGCTCTGTATATTTAACGGCATTTGACAGTATGTTCGTCATGCATTGCTTGATACGGATCTCATCACCAAAAAGCAGATGCGGTATTGTTGGATCGACCTTTACGTCAAAACTCAGTCCCTTGTCATTTGCAAGCGACATCGTCATGCTGACTACATCATTTATCGCGGATGTCAGTTCATACTGTACAGGCACGATCTCCATCTTGCCCGCCTCTATCTTAGAAAAATCTAGAATGTCATTAATGAGGGCCAGCAGCGTCTTACCTGCGCTATGAATGTCCTCGGCATACCTTGCTATCTCAGGATCCTTGTTCTCCAAGAGTATCATCTCATCAAAGCCCAGTACAGCATTGATAGGAGTCCTTATCTCATGACTCATAGAGGAAAGGAAAGCTGACTTTGCGTCACTTGAAGCCCTTGCTACCTCCAGCTCGTTTTTCATCCTGTCCTCTTCCCGGAGCCTTTCAAGATACTCTTCGGTATCTGCCACCGTTTTTACCAGAGCGTCATGGAGCTCCAGTATCTCATCCTTGCTTTTTATCCTTATGTCGGAAAGCTCCTCCGTGCCGCCTATGCTGCCGTCCTTTTCGGAATAAGCAAAGCCCTTCATGGCTTTTGACATCTTTCTTATAGGCCTGGCCACCGTAAGCTGCAGATAAGCGTCAGCCAGCGCCGATGTGATAATAGCCGCGGAGAATAAGACCATTATCAGCCTGAAGGAAAATGCAAGGGTCATTTTGCTGTCAAGGTTATGATCCTTACGGAACGGATTGAATCTCTGCTGGTCATCAAATATCCCGCCTTCAATATCACCTGCGCCCACTGCTTCACCCAGAATGCCTATAGGCCTTGATCCCGTGGCTCTGTTTTCACTGGGAAGAGCCGGCCTGTCAGAGTCGTTCATATCGGGAGGCGGGACATCTCCAAGCGGAGGTTCCATATCCCCGTTCGATGTCAGCAGCTCCCCCTCCCCATTTTGCGGCCATATGCTTTCCGAATTAATAATAGATGTGAGATGAATAGCGACGAAAGCGGCAAGTATGGTCAGTATCATTGCCTCCAGGGCAATGACGCGGGTCACCCGGAATGAAAGTCCTGAGGAGATCTCCTTTATCCTGTCCTCCAGGACACTGTACTCCTCTCCTTCTTCGGTCAGATAAAAAACCCCATTGGGGATTATTATCTTTATCCTGTCAGGCAGGAATCTGAATATGGAATAAGCTGCTATCATCGCGGCCTCGCTCTCGGGCAGCGCATAGGCAAATGCCCTGAGGGTCCGAGCTATTAAATCATGCCCTACTTCGCCGGTAGATGTAATATTTAATATGATCCCGTGAGCCGCACCCGTTATCAGCGCAATGAACGCCCCAAGTAATAATGATCTGATAATGCTTTTATATACCTTCTTCCCGGAAGCTGAAGCGGAAAGAAGAACGGCGATAAGACAGAGCGCCAGCACATATGAACTCAGGGGCTCTATGATGAAGGGATATATCATGGCAAGCATGACCGCAATGATTCCCGGCATGCTTCCGCAAAGGGCGCCCGTAAGCATCAGAGGGAAATAGCCTAAGGAAAAACCTCCGAGGCTTGATGAAAACAAGGTTGACACAATGCTTAATCCTGCCATGAGCAGTGTGAATACGATTGAAAACAATGCCCTTTTTTTCAAAATCTTTTTTTCATCAGACATATCCTGCTGCTACCCGCCCTTTCGATCCAAGCAACCTGCCGCGAATCAGCAATGGCTTCTTCTGATGTCAAATCTAGAAGCGGATCTATCCTTCTTCCCGATATGGTTGTGTCATAATAGATTTTATCACCGATCTTTTCACCGATATCACTTTTCCCAAGCTCCTTCGAATACTGAAGGGGATAAAGTATACGTGTCCTGTCTGCACAGTCCCTGCAGACGGATTGGCCGTCCTTCAGTTTGACGGCACCGTATTCTTTTTCTTCAATATTTTCCCCGCAGTAACAGCATTTCTCAGCCATAAATCTATCTCCTCTCATCCGATATCTCTTTGTCTCGGGACTCCATTTATATTCCTGTTGCCAGACCAGCTTGCTTTTTCGTATAAATATATAGAAAGACAAATGCCATTGTCTTGTTGTTTTGTTCTTTTTATATATATGAATCATCCCCTCGGTCCTCCCTCCTGAAGCCGCAGGGGATCTTTCATTAATCCGGAAAATACGAACTCATTGGCAGTCAGACTCTTGACTCATCATAGCCTCACCACCTGATGATCGTAATAATTGCAGCTATGATCCCGCACAACACACCAAGACCATAGACAGCAATCTCGATTATACCGATCACGAAGAATTTGCGAGACTCTGCTATGCCCTCATTCTTTGCCTTTGCAGCAAAAACTGTCCCGGCAATGGCCATCACAAAGCATGGCAACGTCGTAAGGATCAGGAGGAGTGATCCTATGAAAATCAAAGCTACCGCGGTAACGTCGCTGCCTGTGGAAAGATAGCTTATTGTCAACGGTGTCAGGCATGCGGCTGTGACCACGAAAACTATGATCGGTATAAGTGTCAAAATCCTTGCTCTCTTATGATTTGTATTATTCATATTTTGTAAATCCTACTTGTACATATGAAGCAGCTCGGGATCCGGAAGCTCATCGGTGATCATCTTAATCGGATCATTCTTCACCTTGCTGTTCTTACTGTTCTTGCTGTTTTCGCTCCAAAATTCCTGATTATTCTCAAGCTCATCCTCAAGCAGTCCTGTAGTGACTACTCCCATATTGTTTACGTACGCATTAAAATCCTTTTCGGTTATCTCGTCATCAACATAACTGTAGTCCCACTTGGAATCGAGCGGCTTCATATAGAAGTTAAACAACGGAGTCTCGTAATCCGAGGTGAGCACAGCGCTAACGCATATCGGCTCATTGCCAACAGGCGGGCTGATGATAGCCATCCATTCCTGCGGACCGTCATCCGTACCCATCATTCCTACAAGGGTCAGTCTCCCATCATCCTTGAACTCTCCCTTTACATGCTCGATATTGACTGACTCACCGTATATGTGACGCATGAACACAAGGGGTTGTTTATTCTCATCTATGACTATACGCGCGAATGCATCGCCCGTGATCCCGTTAAAATCATGGTCATAACAATGCGCACCCTCTTTGAAAACAATAAATCCCTCATAGTCATTCACAAGTTTAAGCGCTTCGTCAAAATCATAATCAACCGCATCGGAACTTTCCGCGTTCTCCCCCGCTTCATCAGGATCACTGCCATTGCCCAATCCGATATTTTCTTCATTTAACCCGCTCTCTTTTTTTGAAAAAGTGTTCTTTCCTTCATCAGATTCTGACTTGTCCTCATCTTCTGAATTCTCATTCTTCCCTGTTGCCGCAATAATATCATCACATTCAAGATAGAGTGTCATCCCTGAATCCATGACATTTTCAAGCACCATTACACCATCGGAGAGAGTTCCGTCAAGTACGGCTCCGCCACCCTCGGCGTGAAACTTATTGCCATCAAGCGTCCACTTTATAGTACCGCCGTCTTCACCGTCAGCCTCCAGATGAGCCTTGCCTTTTTTTCTTAGTTCTATGATAAAGCCATCTTTATACAGATCCTCAATACCGACCTTGAAGCCGCTCATCTCGGCAGACTTTGCCACATACACACCAAGATTCGGATCATCCGCGCCGTCATCTCCGCATCCGGCTGCAAATATCATCATTGCCGCCAGAAGCATAAATAATACTTTCGTTGCTGTTCTCTTTTTCATTTCCTGAATCCTCCTGATAATCTAATCTTTCTGATTAATCCTTTTCATTTCAAGCTTTTCAGAAAATGCCACAGCATTTTCATTTGCAATGAGATAAACAGCTATATCCTTTTCTTAAGTTCCCTATCAAGTTATACACCTGTAATAGCCAGAGTAGTTGTTACAAACACAAATACATCAATGATTTGGGAAACTTTACGTAAATTTCCATACGCAAATAGTGGAATAACATTTCCACGCTATCGGAGATTAAACGCTCATTATCAATAATCTGTGATTATAACTCGTAATAATATCTCTACTCGTCAGGACATCAAAGCGCCGTATTTAACGGCTTTATTTCATCTTTTCAAAAGCAAGCCCGGGATTTAGTTCAGATATCCCTTATTGCCCATACATGTCTCCCTTACCCCAGGATGTCACTTTTATCTTGTTATAATGATCAGACCCTGTCTTATCGTCATATCTCCAGAAAGATGTCTTAAGAATAAGAAAATCATTCTTCTTTCCTGATACCAGTACTTGCGATTTAAACCAGATATCATAATTATTGTTCCACATATTTCCTTTGAGCTCACATACACGGTTTTTTCCGTCCCCTCCCAGCCGCTGTAGATTGTTAGATTCCTGAGGCGCTCCGAACAGCTTTGTGAAATCTCTTACAGCCTGATCTTCAACCTTTGACGCACAGTACGATGACAGATCTTCTTTATGACCTTCGGCCTCCGTCGTGATATTTCTTACATAGATATACATCTGGTCACCATCATATACATAGAGAGCATCATCATCTTCATCTGCAAAATAACTGGAGGGATATTTGATCTGAACACCTCTCCAATGTGACCGTATTGCGGTGCGTCCATCTCCGAGATCTTTGTAATAGGGGTCTTCCTCAACAGACTCCTCAAGCGCTGCTGCCCAATCATCTTCCGTTTCAGGAGGATCAGACGTCTCGCCCTCTAATGGCTGTGCCTCCAGCTGTTCATCACCTTCGGAAACATCTGACATGTCATCATATTCGCAGATGTAACCCTTCTGGCTGTCGCGATTATCGTCATTACTGATATCGTTCCACATCATATCATTCCAGAAATGTGTAAACCATTCGGTACCCTCGGCATTACTGGGTTCCCCTTCGGCCCAGTTAGTATAATTCCACTTCTCGCCTGTTACCCAGCACCAGTCGTTTTTATCGCCGCCGTATGCACCGTCGCTGTAAGCTCCGAACCAAGGGCCCCTTTCATTACCATTAATGTTATTGTACAGGCCTTCAAGATATTTCTGTTCATCAGCTGAGGTAATGGTTGCCAGATGTCCACCGCGTGCGATACAAGCCTGTCTTGCTTCCTCCCACGTCGTATCCTCATCTATAAACTGATAGGTATGCCCGTTGAAGTCTGCTGTATATCTTTCTCCTGCAACACCTGTCCCGGTTGCGGCTCCGGCCTCTGAAGGTTCAGCCTCTTCCGAACCACATCCCATTGCCCCGATAACGGAGCCAAGTATCAACAGAACGCATATTTTGCCCAATACGTTTTTCTTCATAATCATTCTCCCTTATTATGCTATCATATCGTCTTGTTATTACAGACTGTATTTCTCTGAACTTCCCTGCTTTTCTTTTCGCTCTGAAGTCTTACCAAAAAACATCATACTGGTTTTCATCGGAAAATCAACATTTATATTGGACTTTCCACTTGTTTTACAGGTCGAAAAGCGACATCTGCTGATAGCTTCCTTCTTCTTTCACCATCTGATAGAATGCCTTCAGATCGTTCACGCCGGATATCTCCGCAGCGCCCTTGTCCGTTATGTATTTATTTCCTGCCATATTCACTATCTTTGCAGAATATGCAGCCAGTCTCCTTTTCTGTTTCACTGCTGCTTTTACTGTCTGCATCGTACCGCTTCCCATTTCTGCAGCTATAACAAGCACACCAAGACTTAAGGCACTCTGCAGACGGTCACGGTCTATAAAAGTGAATTTCTTCGGGTCAGCGTCGGGGGCATACTCGCTGATAGCACAACCGCCCTTCTCGATGATTTCCTGCATCAGCCCTTCGTTGCACTTAGGATAGACTCTGTTTATCCCTCCGGGAAGCACGACAGCGCACTTCCCGCCCTTTTCGAGTGCTCCCTTAAGAGATTCAGTATCACATCCCAAAGCAAGCCCGTTAACTATCAATATATCAGCCTCCGCAGCCAGTCGTCCTGCTTCCCTTGCAAGCTCCAAAGCCTCTTCAGAACACTCCCTGCTCCCGACGATGGCTACGCCGGTCATATTATTGAGGATTGATACATCCCCGGCATAATAAAACCTCTCCGGCATTCCCCTAAGCTCTCCGAACAGCTTCGGGTAATCCCTGTCTTCTCTTTTACATACCCTTACATCGTATTTCATAGCACAAAATATTCGTGATCATATTTACGCTTCATTCCTATCTAAGCGTATACGTCAGAACCTCTTCCTTTGACATCGATCCCCAATGCCCGAAAACACAATTATGGACATCAATTGACTTGATTGTATCTGCAAGCATCCTGCAAAGATTACTATCCTTTCTCCCGGAAGGAAAATCCCCAAGAATAGCATCTCCGATAAAAAGCACACCTTCATCAATGACTTCAATAAGCGTCGTATCATCCGTATGCGGAGCATCCGCCTGGAAAATCCGTACCGGACAGTCCCCGGTATCAAGCCTCACTTCCCCGGTAAACTCTATATCCGCCGGAACAACCTTAACCGGACGGTTACCGGCATACTCCACCCTTATGCTCTCATATTGATCAAGAAAAAACTCCGGTCCATTCTCCTCGATCCTGTCCCGATAATCAAGAAGATGCTTATTTGTCAGTCTGTTAGCTAAAGAAAGCCCTTTTACAGCATGAAGCCCAAAAGTATGATCCCAATGCCAATGCGTAATAACAGTCAGCTTTGGTAAAGGAAGCCCCTCTTCCTCTATGGCATGATAAAAATCCTCCACATGTGCGTCCGAATGACCGGCATCCACGGCAAGGCTCCATCTGTCACCCCGCACATATCCAAGAACCGGACGGTCACGCTCATCCTCCTTTGGGAACAACCATATCCTGTCAGTTAATTGCCTAAGTCTCATTCTGCACCTCTTTCAAAGGAATAAAGCCCTCTCCATCCGCCTCCTTCAAGCACGATGCACCCATAAATAATGAATAGTGAGTATACATCTATTCTTTCATATGAATGATCATATAGCGGACAACGGAAGCACAATGCTCAGCAGCATCTTTTTTAAACATTTCATAGTTCATTTCCTCAGAATCATCAGCTTTATCAGAAATAGCACGGATAATGACAAATGGAGTATCATTCAGATAACATACCTGTGCAATTGCTCCGCCTTCCATCTCACAGCACATACCTCCAAAATCGGACTTGATCAATTCTTTTTGTTCTTTTGAGGAAATGAACTGGTCACCAGTACAAACTCTGCCTTCGAAGACCTGAACGTCAGGAGCAGCCACATGTACAGCCTCTACAGCTTCTTTCCGCATTGTTTCGTCCGCAGGAAACGCAGAAAGACCAGTATACGGTATCTCCCCTTTTTCAAAACCGATTTTTTCTACAGTAAAGTCATGCTGACAAGCGTCAACTGAAACGACGATATCTCCGATATCTATCTGATTGTTGAGAGAACCGGCAACACCGGTATTAATTATCCTAGAACAGTCAAACTGGTTGATCAGCGTATTTGCACAGATCCCGGCATTCACTTTGCCCATGCCGCATTGCACAACAACCACGTCCTTATCCTCCAGTTTCCCTTCACAGAACTCCATGCCAGCTATGGTAGTTGTTTTGGTATCTGTGAGTGCTTCTTTGAGAGATGTTACTTCTTCTTCCATAGCACCAATAATACCGATTCTATCTGGTGTGGTTTCTACAGCGTTTGAACATCCACCGATTACAAGTATTAAAAGCATCGCACAGATAAAAGCAAGCGCGGATATCACAAGCGCTATTACCGAAAACACTGTAGGAGCAGCTGATGGTGAATTCTGATTCATTATTCCATACCTCATTTCCTTATTCCAAACATGAAAAGACAACATTTTCATCCTCAATGCATTCAGTTCCGGCATGATCGATCGCCCTGACTGCAAAACGCCTCTTTTCCATGTTCTTCTTTTCCTAATGATAGCTGATTGCTACCTTTGTATCAAGGACTCTAACGCCTCTTCGCGGTCACCCCTATACACAGGGCTGCCGATCAGCTTACAGGTCAATTAAGCCACCCAGGAATGAAGAAGGCTGAAGGATTTTCCCCATACTTTCCTGAATATAAAATATGTGCAGTCTCTTTACTGCCCTCGTCATCCCGACATAGAAAAGTCTTCTCTCTTCTTCAATATCGTCAATAAGTTTTGCTTTATGATATGGTATTATGCCTTCGTTTACATCGACTATATACACTTCCCTGAACTCCAGTCCTTTGGAGGCATGCAGAGTCGTGACTTTTACTCCTTTGCTGCAGGTTTCGACATCAGCTTTATCTGAGGTCAAAGCCTTTTCTTCTATTTCCTTCAGCCATTGCCGGATAGATGTATATTCCGATGCTTCTTCATACAGGCCGTATAGCTCCTCCGTTGTGCGTCCTTTGCTTTTCAGATATCTTTCATAACCTGCAACTTTCATCAAATATCTCATTGCCGCTTTAGGACGGCTTCGTCCCATGCTGTGAAGATCCTCCAGGAAACGGACCGCGTTATTATATATTTCTCTCCTTCCGCTGTAATATGTAAGAGCATCCTCAGGTTTCGCATTCTCTCTGTCGAACGCTTCCCTGCTTATAAAACGCATAGGCTTGTTCATTACACGGATCAGATCCTGTCTTGTATATATGCCTGACGCAAGCTTCAGATAAGCGATCACATCTTTTGCAGTGTCCGTTTCATATCGGCTTTTCTTCTTCCCCTTTACAACTACCGGCACACCTGACTTTTGAAGTTCATTCGCAAATATCCGGGCAAGCTCATTTGTCCTTGTCAATATGCAGCAATCATCAAAATTCTCCGGAGACATTTCTTCTTTTATAGCTGAAACCTCCGCCCTTCTGTCCGCAAAACACCGTATGTCTACATCATCCCCTGTCTGATCAAATGCCGAATGATGCTTTTCTATCCTGTTTTTATTTTCACGTATCACCCTGTCCGCGGCACGGACTATGGATGCCGTGCATCTGTAGTTTACGCTTAGTTCATACTGCGAAGCTTCCGGATGATCCTTGAGGAAGCTTTGCAGGATTCCGGGATCAGCGCCGCGAAATCCGTAGATCGACTGATCATCATCCCCGACCACACAGAGACTTGTCCTTTCCCCCGCAAGATACTGTATCGTTTCATACTGTATCGGATTAGTATCCTGAAATTCATCGATCATAATATACTTATACCTATCCTGCCATTTTTTCAGTATTGCAGGTTCTTTTTCAAACAGCGCCTTGCATTTCAGGATCATATCGTCAAAATCAAGAAGCCTTAATTCCGAGAGTTTTTTACAATACAGGGAAAAAAACTGTTCATCAAGCTCCTCTCCGAAACCGCTCTCAGCTTTTATCCCGTTTTTCCTGCGGCTGATGATCGTCGACAGTTCGTCTGTTACGGCATTCATATCCGCCTCCTCGATCCCAAGTATTCTGGTCAGGTCACACAGGATCATATATTTGTCCTCTTTTCTCAGGATGTTTGATGAATTGATCGGAAATGTATTCTTAAGGATCCCGAAAAAAACAGAATGAAAGGTTCCGATGGTCACCGCTTCTGCGCTTACACCGATAAGGCCGCGTGCTCTTTTTTTCATTTCCGCTGCTGCGGCATTTGTAAAAGTAATGATCAGGATATCAGATGGATCTATGTGAAAGTTGTTTATCAGATTTTCAAGACGTCTGGTGAGTGTGTAAGTTTTCCCCGAGCCGGGACCTGCGATAATGAGAGCAGGTCCGTCTCTGTGTCTTACAGCGGCTGCCTGAGCGTTGTCAGGAGCCGCGAAAGTTTCATTCATGTATTTTGTTTCAAAAGCTCCACAGCCTTTTCTATACGGGCAATGGATTCCTCCTTTCCAAGTATTTCCATAAGTTCTGTAGCTCCTCCGGGAGTCATCTGTTTCCCGGATACCGCTGTGCGCAAAGGCCACAGGATCTGGCCGTTCTTCAGGCCTTCCGTCTCAGCAAATGCCTTAAATGCCTCATACAGTGCATCATTGCTCCAGTCCTCCTGGTTTTCGAGCACAGGCATTATCTTCACAAGGGCTTCAAGAGAGGACTCCTTTGTTGTCTTCATCTTTTTATGTACGTACATTTCAGGATCATATTCCGGAACAGCTTCAAAGAAATCAATATGATCTTTTATATCCGGGAAAACCTCTATCCTGCTCTGTACCATTTTTGCGATCTTTACAAAATCCAGATCCCGCGCGATAACATTCTTTATATACGGCAGAGCCATATCATAAAAAGCATCAAAACCCATTTTTTTGATGTACTCGCCGTTCATCCATTTCAGCTTGCCATAATCAAATACTGCGGGGCTCTTGCTCATCTTGTGATAATCAAATTTTTCGATCAGTTCCTCAAGGCTCATTATCTCCTGATTATTATCAGGAGACCATCCGAGTAATGCAACAAAGTTAACGATCGCCTCGGACAGAAAGCCTTGTTCCATAAGATCCTCAAAAGAAGAATGTCCCGATCTTTTTGAAAGCTTTTTATGCTCTTCATCTGTTATCAGCGGACAATGGATGTATTCGGGGATCTCCCAGCCGAAAGCTTCATAAAGCCTGTTGTACTTGGGTGAACTGGAAAGATATTCATTTCCCCTTACGACATGTGTTATTCCCATCAGATGATCGTCTACAACATTCGCAAAATTATATGTCGGAAATCCGTCGCTCTTTATCAGTATCATATCGTCAAGCTCGGAATTATCCACGGAGATATCGCCGTAAATATCATCATGAAAGGTTGTCGTGCCCTCGGTAGGATTATTCTGTCTTATAACATAGGGAGCGCCCTTTTTAAGATTTTCCTCAACTTCTTCTTTGGACAGTTGAAGACAATGTTTATCGTATACGGATATCTCTTTGTCCGAGCCCTCGACCTTTGTCCTTAAGCCCGCTAGCCTTTCCGGTGAGCAGAAGCAGTAATATGCCTCACCCTTATCAACAAGTTCCTTCGCATATTTCATATAAATGCCGGCCTTAACACGCTCCGACTGTACGTACGGTCCGACTTCACCTTCTTTATCGGGCCCCTCATCGTATTTCAGTCCCGTGATCTTAAGTGTACGGTTTATGATATCTACCGCGCCTTCCATCTCGCGCTCCTGGTCCGTATCCTCTATCCGCAGGATAAAATCTCCTCCGGCATGTCTTGTTATCAGATATGCATATAGCGCTGTCCTTAAATTTCCCACATGCATTCTCCCTGTAGGAGAAGGCGCAAATCTTGTCCTTACCTTGTTCATACTCCCTCTTTCTGCCGTATGGCGGCACTGACAGTCTTATCCTCTTATAATCCGCAATAAGCCTTCAGCCAGTCCGTTTCTTCCTTATCGAGCTCATCTGATAATGCGCTTATGACCTGTCGCTGATAATCCTCATACATGAGAAGCTCCTCTGATGACATCATCTCTTTATCCATCCCCCTGTCATCGATCGGAACCTCCGTAAGATCGTAAAAGCGGTAAAAAATACCGTCCTCAGTCTCTGTATCTTCTTCCACGAGAAGGATATCCTCACATCTTACTCCGAATCTTCCCTCTTTATATATTCCCGGTTCATCAGAAACGAGCATCCCGGGCCTTAATTCAACATCATCGGCTCTACCTCTCCATCTGACAGCCTGCGGTCCCTCGTGCACACCCAGCATATATCCCACGCCGTGCCCCGTGCCATGCTTATAGTCAATGCCCTGCTTCCACATTTTCTCTCTGGCAAGAATGTCAAGGTTTACGCCTTTTGTCCCCTGTATAAAATGAGCATTTCTCAGCCTTAACATCCCGCATACAGTCATTGTGAACGCCTTCTTCTCTTCATCGGAAAGCTCACCCATCACTATGGTCCTGGTAACATCAGTGGTTCCGCCCGTATACTGTCCGCCGGAATCCACCAGAAGCATTCCCTTTTTTTCGATAGCTCTGTCATGCTCCTTTGAAGGTTCATAATGGATCATGGCAGCATTGCTGCCATAGGCTGTAATCGTCGAAAATGAAAGATCGTTGAAACAGGGGATCTTTTTCCTAAGCTCAAGCAGTTTTTGAGCGGCGCTCATCTCGGTCTCTGCTGTATCCGTCTCAGCGATCCATTTTATAAATCGTGTAAGCTGAAGTGAATCGCTGTGGTAGATCTTCTTTAAGAGAGACTGCTCGGTCTGATTTTTCACGGCTTTCATCATCTGAACGGGACTTATTCCATAAACTGCAGCCGCCTTCTTCTTTATAAGCTTATAGCATCTGTAATTGACGCTGTCCGGATCTATGAGCACCCTGCCTGAAGCTTTGCTTTTCAAAAAGCTTTCCGTCTCATCATATGACTTTATTATCGAAGCGGGATAGCCCGTATCAGCCTTTTCATTTTTCAGAAAAATATATGCCTTTTCCGTTGTGATATAAGCATATGCCATAGCCACGGGTGTATGCTTTATATCATTTGCCCTTATATTAAAGAGATATGCCGTTTCTTCAAGATCCGAAATAAAAACGGCATCGCATTTTTTCTTTTTCAGTTCCTCCCGGAGCTTTGCCATGCGGTCTACGCTGCTCTCCCCGGATACTTCATCACTCAGGGTTTCTACCTCAGAGACCGGGAAGGCAGGTCTTATGAATATCCCCTCCGTCAGATCCTTTTTGTACTTTATCTTGTGGGAAGGGACCGACCTCTTCAGTCTTTCAGCCTTCGAGGTTATGACGCATCTTCCGTCAAAGCCCAGCACGGCGTCTTTCGGAAGACTCTTTTCAAGATACTGCTCTAAAGTATCGACACCTTTTTCCCCTGATCTCATCAGTGTGATGCCTGTTCCCTCAAGCTGTTTCTGAGCCTGGATAAAATATCTGCCGTCAGTCCAAAGCAAAGCGGCATCCTCAGTGACAAGAAGTTCTCCTGCCGATCCGGTAAACCCCGTAAAGAATTCCCTTGCTTTAAAGTAATCGTTTGTATATTCAGATGCGTGGAAATCAGATGAAGGAATGTAAAAGGCATACACTCCTTCTTTTCTCATGTTTATGCGAAGTCTGTCCAATCTGTCACGGACAGTATCCGATCCGGTCATTATGATATGCGCTCCATGATAACGTCAACCAGCTCGCCTACATTATTCAGCCCCTGAACCTCTTTCATCTCGAATTTTATCTCAAACTCATTCTCTATTTCATTCATCAGGCTTAAATGTCTCAGGCTGTCCCATCCGTCAACATCAGCAGCTATAGTATCATCATTCAGTTCAAGCTCTTCATCATCAAAAATCTCACGCGCGATCTCTATGAGCTTTTCCATTACTTCTTCACGTTCCATGCTATCCCCCTGAGTATACGGCTTTACAGGCTTCACTTGATATGTGATCCGAGTCTCGTGAACCTTTCTATCTCGAGACTATACATCCCTTCACCTGTACAGTCAAATCCCATCTCGTCATAAATGTGTTCAACCATTTTGTTTTTTGCGGTAGGAATGTACTCTGCTTTGATCGTCCTTGCCCCATGTTCCTTTGCTGTATCGACCAAGCGGTTTATGATATATTCCTCCATTCCCCTCTTTAGTACCCTGCAGCTCATAAGCCATGTATCTACAAAGAAGACCTCTTCGGATTCCTTCTTCATTATCACTACGGAAACAAGTCCGTGATCGCCGAATCTGTCTTTCAGCGTATAATAAAGCGTCACATAATTGTCGTCGGATGCTATCCTCGCGATATCCTCCTCTGTATATCTTACCGTCCTTAGGTTGAACTGGTTGGATCTTTGTGTCAGCTGCGCTATCCTGGAATAATGCATCTCATCAAAAGGCGCCGCATATCCCTCCATCTCAAGGCTTATAAGATATTCATCAACAGATGCAAATGAAGCCTCACTCTTACGCCTCTTTGCTTCGGCCTGATACATGAGCGTCCTTCCGGCATCCTCAGAAGAAAATGAAACCGTTTCAAAAAGATTTAAGCTCTGCAGATAAGAAAGATACAAAGCCGGGTCAGACGGAAGCTCCGGAACACTGATATCTGGTATCATGGATCTTACAAGCTCTCTTTCAAACGGATTGTCATCAATGAATACGATCGAATCCATCCCGATATTAAGCGTCTCCCGTATATATCTTATATTTGCAGCCTTATCCTCCCAATTGGCGACAAAAATGGCAAAATCTGAAAGCCTCAGGACCATTTCTTCATGCTTTTCAAAAGGCTCTTTTGCTGTATCCTCATCATTTTTACTGCATACTGCAAGAAGTATGCCTCTCTGTCTGAGGGTTTTGAGCCAAAGCTGCAGATCAGTGAAAACATGGCCCCTTCCGAGTTCGCCTATTTCAATGCCCGAGAGACCGTCATCGCCTATGACTCCTCCCCATAATGTATTATCAAGATCCAGTATCACGCATTTTTTTGTGCGTCCCTGAAGCGCAGACAGCACATCGATCACCTGTTTTGCTATATATCCCCAGGAATCAAGGGGCACGTTGACCTTTGCATTGTAATAGAGGACAGGATCATAAAAACTCTTAGATCCCAGCTCTGTCTGGACAGAAAGCAGATCCACGGGATAGACTCCGCCCCTTTTGTTTTCTGCTTCCTGCAAAAGCCAGTTCAGTTTCCTTATCTGAAACGTAAAGGAAGAGCTTAATGCCGCTCCGTAGTTTCCGAAGCATTTATCATTTATTTCGGAAAAACCCATCTGGAGTATCTTTGACTTTGAGTTTTTTTCGATCATATCCCAGTACGAAGAGATCCTGGACAACACTCTGTCGGCAAAGCCTTCCCGGTCCTCCGCGTTCGATGCCATAAACTCTTCATAGAGCTTATCTGTCGCAAGATACAGAAGAATATAATCAGGCTCGAAACTGTATGTCTCTGAAGATACATCCAGAAGCTGCGCATCTATCTGATTATAATCCGCGTCAAACACCTTAAGATTCATATCAGAAAGTCCCGCATAGCCTTTTATTGCCGTCGACAGGAATTGTGTGGCACAGGTTCCTAGAACTGCCAGCCTGAATTCCTTTCCCTGCACGTCTTTCTTCGCTGCCTTTGATAACTCCTTAAATCTGTACATAAGCATTTCCTTTTTATTCTATGTAATTTCTTATATCATCGGATCTGATGGCAAGCTGCCTCTCCCCCAGCTGCGATATTACCAGGTCGGGCTTGACGAAATCAATATAATCCTGATCCAGCCTGTAACTCCAGATAAAAGTCATATCCGAAAAGCATTCCGCAAGCTCCGGCAAAAGACATACCCCGACCATTGAATCTCCACAGATCAGAACCTTCTTATCAGGAGCCGAAGCATTATGATACATGACACAAAGCTCGGGATTATAAACATTTTTATCTGAAAGCATCTGCTGAAACTCCTCAAATCCTTCTCCGCTGTCTATAACTTCTGCATTTGCGGATGAAACCTTCCAGTCCGTAAAGCTGTCCTCCTTCAGTCTTTCTCCCGACCAGGTTACAGGCCCCATCATATTTGAAAGATCTCCAACATATGCATCGTCAGACTTGTAAAACTCCACTTCCGCCCAGGCTGTATCTGTAAGCTTCCAGTCATTTAATGAAGTGATCAGATCCCGGTATGCTATATTCCTGCCGTATGTAGTCCAATGGGTATCGGTCTTGAAATATATAAGCTCCCCTTTTTCATTGTCCTTTGCTTCTATGAGTTTATCCTTGGACCATACAACATGCACATCGGTATTATCCCTCAGGTATTCATACATGGCATCTCCGATAGTGTCCTCATTCCCGTGGGTGCTGCTCGCTATATATTCAGGATATACCGAGGGCTTTCCGGGAGTGATCATAAGCACATAATCTATGCCCTGTGATTTAAGCTTATCCGCGATCTGCTGCTGGTCGGAAGCATATTCTGGTATCCTGTCCACAAAATCCTTCTGTTTTGAAGCCTCGAGCGAGAGGTTTCCGTCTTCTGTAAGATACAGAAAGCCTTCCTTTCCGAGTTCTACCTTTGGGGTCTTTGCCCTGTGAAGAAGGTTATAGTTCAGTATCCCGCTTATGGTAAGATAAACATCCCTGAGTCCCAGATTATCCTCAAACCATCCGCAGACAGCGGCATACGGGTCAGCCAGCAAAGCTCCTTCAGGTGTCTTGAGCGCAGGAAACTCTGTCAGGCGTCGGTTTTCAGCCGCAGATTCCTTTCCGGGCTTTGTATTGAACAAAACAACGGACATCAGTATGGTTGCAAAGAACAGAATTGTGATCAAAAATCCCGGTATATTCTTTATTTCCCTTATATTCCTTATTTTCCTCATCACATCCTCAAAACTGGAAATAGACAAATGACTTATAGGTACTGGTAAATGCAAATGCAAGGGAGATGATAAACAAAACAAAATATACGGCAGGTGACGCATATCTTATCATCCTCTCCCAGGAAGTATCGCTTATCTTCTTTTTCACATACGGTATGACCGGCATGGAAAAAACAAAACCCAGGACCAGCGGCAGCAGGCTTTGTCTGAGATAGAAATAAGTCTCTGCCTGATCCGCAGGGTTTCCCGCCCTCATAAACATATCCCTGACATAGTTGAAAAACTGTTCAAGGCTGTCACACTTAAACAACAGCTGTCCGAACAGTATTGCAAACGTGAAATATATATGTGATGTAATGATGGAAGAGACGGTCTTTTTTTTATTTTTTATCCCGCGTTTTTTTCTCCACGCTCTTTTTTTGTCATCATATATTCGCTCACCGGCGATCAGCACGAAATAATACAGTCCGAAACATACAGTCTTAATCCCCACTCCGTGCCATATCCCCGAAAAAAGCCAGCCGCCTAAGGATGCAAGGATATAGCATTTAAGCATAGTCTTTTTTTTATTCTGGCACGCCCTGAATATCGGGATATAAATATAATTCTTTATCCATATTCCAAGTGTCATATGCCATCTGTTCCAGAAATCCGTAGCCGATGCAGCGGCATAAGGATAAGAAAAGTTTTCCGGAAGGTCAAATCCGAACATAGCCCCGATGCCTATGGCAATATCCGAATACCCCATAAAATCATAGTAAAGCTGTATAAGATAAGCTATCAGTCCTAGCCAGGCAAAGCTCACGCTTCTGGATGAAGGATCCATTCCGAAGCAGGCATTGACAGCGGGAACCAAAGCATCCGCTATGACAAGCTTCTTAAAAAGTCCGGTGATGATACGCTTTATACCGTTATAAAACCGCTCCGTATCAAAGTTTCTCTCGTATATTTCCTTAACAAAATCGGTATACCTGCTGATGGGTCCCATAGAGATCTGCGGAAAGAAGGATATATAAAGCGCTACTTCGGAAATATTCCTGTTTACCGGCACCATATCCCAGTATACATCCAGACAGTAGGATACAGTCCGGAAGGTAAAGAAAGAAAGCCCCAGAGGCAGGGATACATTTGCCGCGCCGTATCTGTACAGCAGATATTTATATCCGAACAGAATACCGAAATTAAAGACAAGAGATATAGTTAGTACGACATTCTTATGCCATGCTGCCTTATGCTTTTTTGCAAGAAGCATTCCAAAGCAGTAGTTCGCAAATATGCTTGCTATCAATATGTAGATCCGGCGGGGCTCACCTGCTGCATAGAACAACAGCGATGCTATGAGAAGAAAAGCATTTCTGAATCTTCGCGGGAGCAGGTAATATCCGGCAACACTTAAGGGAAAAAATATGAATATGAATTCCAGTGAGGTAAACGACATCTTATAAAACTACCTTTTTTGCTTTCTTTTGATCGACACGCCTGTCCCTTTTTTTCACAAACTCCGAAGCCTTCTTTAGAACAGCGGCATCCGTATAAATATCAGCCACCTGAAACCCCAGCTCTCCTGACTGCCTGATACCGAAAATATCTCCGGGGCCGCGCAGCTTCAGATCCTCCGATGCTATCTCAAAACCGTCATTCGTTTTCTTGAGCACCTCAAGTCTTTTTGACGGTTCTTTATTCCCGGAGGCATCTACAAAAATGCAGTAACTCTGTTTATCTCCCCTTCCTATGCGTCCTCTCAGCTGATGAAGCTGTGAAAGTCCGAAATGCTCAGCATTTTCTATCATCATTACTGTCGCATTGGGCACATCAACCCCTACCTCGACCACTGTTGTGGAAACAAGCACATCGATCCTGCCATCAGCAAAAGACTGCATTATTTTATTCTTATCATTGTTTTTCATCCTGCCGTGCAGCATTCCTACCCGTACCTCATCCCCCCAGACAGCTTCAAGTTTTTGGGCATATTCTGTAACATTTTCCCCGTTCCCCGTCTCTGAAGGCTCTACGAGCGGACATATCACATAAGCCTGTCTTCCGGACAGCACCTCTTTTTTTATGAAATTATACGCCTTCTGCCTGTATTGCGTGCCAACCAGCGCATTTTTGACCGCAAGCCTCTTTGCCGGCTTTTCATCCATTACGGATATATCCAGATCCCCGTACAGTATTATGGCTAGTGTCCTGGGTATTGGAGTTGCGCTTATCACAAGGATATGCGGAGTTTTCCGGTCGGATTTTCCGCTTAAGCTTTCCCTCTGCTTCACGCCGAATCTGTGCTGTTCATCCGTTACCGCCAGTGCAAGATCCTTGTATTCCACAAGATCCGTGATCAGGGCATGGGTGCCTATTATTATATCAGCTGTTCCGTCGGCGATTAAGCTGCGTGTTTCTCTCTTCTGCTTTTCAGTCATTGCGCCCGTAAGCATCACGCAGTTGACATCATAATCCTTAAGTATCTCCGATATCTTCTTCATATGCTGCGCTGCCAGCACCTCCGTGGGAGCCATCAGCGCAGCCTGATGTCCGTTCTTTACAGCTGTAAGCATGGCAAGAAGGGCTATTATTGTTTTTCCGGAGCCTACATCTCCTTCGATCAGCCTGTTCATCGCATGATCCGAACCCATATCGTCAATAACATCCCGGTAAGCCTTCTTCTGCGCTTCAGTCAGTCTGTACGGCAGTGAGTCCATCAGGCGTACAGCTTCAGCCACCTCCATCATGGGATAATCATTTTTGCTTCTGGAATCATCATTCCCCAGTTCCTTCATGGAAAAAAGGAAATGACAGAATTCATCGAAGACTATCCTCTCCCTGGCTTTCAGGTATGATTTCCTGTCCTCGGGAAAATGCATGGCATAAAGGCTTTCAGCCAACGGTTTAAGCCCTAATTCTTCCTGCTCCTCCTTTGAAAGCTCGTCCGGATACTCTTCCGGAGCAAAACCGGTCTTAAATGCTTCTTTAACAGCCTTCATCACGGTCTTTGAAGTAAGCCCTTTCACAAGCGGGTAGACCGGTTGCGGCACATCTTTAAGCCTTTCATATTCATCCTGCCTGAAAGTCTTCGGCTGAGCCATGCTGTACATGCTTCCCTTTGCCTTTATGCCGCCATAGTATATCTTTTCCGCCCCCGTCTTAATGTTCTTTTTCAGGTATGGCATGTTAAAATATGTGATCCTGAGGCTTCCCGTATCATCCCCGGCCATAAACCCCAGTATCGACAGCCCGTTAACATGCGAAAGCTTTGGCTCGGATAACACCTTCAGCTTTAACGCAGCCTTTTCTTCTGCTGACAGATCAGACACTTTTTTTATCTCAGGATATTTAATAAATGATGAAGGAAAATAATAAATAAGGTCATGTACGGAAAAGACGCCGGCCTTTTGAAAAAGGACGGCACTCTTCTCCCCTATGCCTTTAAGTGACGAGATATCACCCAATTCTACTCGACAGAAATAATATAATAATAAACCGGTTCGCCGCCCTCATGCATTTCAACATCCACATCCGAATACTTGGCCTGTATCCTGCGTGAAAGCTCTTTTGCGTCACTTTCATCAGTATCTTCACCGTAATAAATGCTTACAAGCGAAGAATCTTCATCTACCATCCTGTAGACCATCTCGAAAGCCGTATCAAGAATATCGGTACCGACAGAGAGAATGCCCTCATCTCCGATACCCATGATATCGCCTTTTTTTATGACCTGCCCGTCAAGCTCCGTGCTTCTTACGGAATAAGTCACCTCTCCCGTTTTCACGGCTGCTATTGCGTCAAGCATCGCATCCTTATTATCCTCTGCAGAGCTTTCGGGAAGGAAGCTTATCAAGGCCGTGATCCCCTGCGGTATCGTCTTCGTAGGGATCACTATTACCTCTTTATCTTCCGTAAGGGAAGCCGCCTGATTTGCGGCAAGGATGATATTTTTGTTATTCGGCAGGACAAATACGGTCTCGGCATTTATCTTTCTGATAGCTTCAAGTATGTCGTCCGTCGAAGGATTCATTGTCTGGCCGCCAGAGATTATCTCATCCGTTCCGAGATTCTTAAATATCTCGCTCAGTCCATCTCCGACTGATACTGCAATAAAACCGTATTCTTTCTTGGATGCGTTCACATCGGGATTGGGTTCGGCGATACTTGATATGCTCTCATCCGATATAGTATCACTGCCCCCTGCCTCCTGTTTTTGTGAAGACCTGTTTTCCGCCTTTACAGGACCGTTTGCTGTACCGGCAGGCCCTGAGTGATCCACTTCATCCTCAGGCCGCTCAACATACTTGCCTCCGTCCATCTTGAAAAGCCTCTCCTGATGCTCCTCCCGCATATTATCGATCTTCATTGAAGTAAGAGCGCCGTAAGTAAGGGCTTTTTCAAAAGCCAGGCCCGGATGATTCGTATGCACATGAACCTTCACAACATCTTCATAGGAGACACAGACAATAGAATCCCCTATGGACTCAAGATAGCTCTTGAAATCAGCCTCTGTCTTCTGATTAAAGACATGGTTGAGCATTATGATAAATTCCGTACAGTATCCGTACTTAACATCAGCGTTAGCGACTGCATCACGATTGATCCCGCCTGCACTGATACCGGAAGCAGCCTCCAGATCCTCAGCGGTAAAATCAGATACCTCACCCAGCAACGCCTTCCTGGCGCCATGAAGCACACATACCAGACCCTGTCCCCCGGAATCTACAACTCCGGCCTGCTTTAATACCGGAAGAAGCTCCGGCGTCTGAGTCAGGACATATTCCGCATGTGAAACAACTTCCGCGGAAAAAGCTTCCAGATCTTCAGCGGTATCGGACATCTCAGATGCCTTCTCGGCCGCTCCTCTTGCAACAGTGAGTATGGTTCCTTCCTTCGGCTTCATCACAGCTTTATATGCAGTCTCTACGGCTTTATTGAAGGCAGCCGCTATAATAGGCATATCAACACTGTCATGATCCTTTATTTCTTTCGTAAAGCCTCTTAAAAGCTGGGACAGTATTACGCCTGAATTACCTCTTGCTCCTCTTAATGATCCCGATGAGATTGCCTTGCAAAGCGATGCCATGTCAAAGCTGTCACCAAGCGCAAGCACTTCCTTTGCCGCAGACATTATGGTCAATGTCATATTAGTGCCCGTATCTCCGTCAGGGACAGGAAATACGTTCAGATCATTTATCTTTTCTTTATTTGCCGCAAGCTCAGATGCCCCTGCAAGAAACATCTTTGCAATGCAGCCTGCGTCAAGCTTTTTTGTGGACATCAGTCAATCACCCTTACCCCTTCGACAAAAATGTTGATCTTTTCAACCTCGAGGCCGGTGAATTCCTCCACCTTGTATTTCACATTGCTCATAAGATTATCAGCCACAGCTTTTATGCTCACACCGTATGCGACTATAACATGAAAATCCAGCGCTATCTTGTTGTTGTTGACGGCTACGTTTATTCCATGTGAAAGGCTCTCCCTTTTTAGAAGACGCACCAGTCCGTCCTTCATGGAATAGGTCGCCATTCCGACCACCCCGAAGCACTCCATTGCTTCCGTTCCTGCCAGCTGCGCGATTGCCTCCGTATCCACGGAGATATTTCCAAGATCAGTACTCATTCTGGCTTTCATATGATTTTTCCTCCCATTATATACCGCAAATCAGACAAGCTCTATTATCTTTATATCCCTCTGTTGGGACAGATCCACTATATTATTATCTTTACATTTTATCACAGGACGGCCTATGGCGCCGCTGTTATTCATTATCACCTCTCCCACCATACCGTTTGAGAGACGGACATCGTTGCCTATCATCTCGTCCATGATATGGTTGAGGAATGTAGTTATTATAGCAATATCATACTTTAAAAACATCTCTTCTTTTATTATCTCCACGACTTGGTACGGATTCATGGGAGCCCTGTATGCTCTTGCGCTCGTCATAGCCTCATATACATCAGCGATGGCTATCATCTTCGCAAACGGAGCGATCTCTTCTCGCGGAAGCCCCTGCGGATATCCCGATCCGTCGCAGCGTTCATGATGCATTAAGGTAGCATTCAGTATCCTTTCATCAATGCCGAACTTGCTGAGCATATGATACCCGTAGAAGGCATGCGTTTTTACCAGATCAAACTCCATTTTATTGAGCTTGCCGGGTTTCCATATGATATCATTCGGAAGCATGAATTTTCCGATATCAAAAAGAAATCCTGCATACAGCAAAGTCTCGCATTCCTCCGGTGAAAGCCGCAGCCACTTTCCCATCTTCTTGCAGATAAGCGCTACATTCAATCCATGGGCGTATGAAAGATCTCCCTCATCATGGAGCATGATATTAATATATGAAAAAAGACGCTTTCCTGAAATGGAATCCGGACAAAGTGCATCAGCGATTGCCTTTAGGTCTACAAATCTGAAAGGTACCTTTTTGAAAATAAAGGAATCTACCGCCACCTTATATGCCGCCAGATTAGCGGTATATTTCAGCTGAAAGTCCTTAAAAGCCTCTGAAACACGGATCTTTTCATAATATGTCTCAGCCAGATCCTCCGCTTCCATAATATTTACGGTCAGACGCTTAAAAGCCTCCAACTTCTGCTTTACGATATGATCAACCTTGGTTCCTTTTTTTATGGCGATCTTATCGCCGACCATTATGTCTTCGGCAAGCTGCATTCCATCCTGCAGTGCCATCACAGCCACAGTCTTCATTAAATTTTATTCCCTCTTGTCACAAAGAAGCGTGGGTTCAAATCAATACATTTAGTCAGTATGTCCCATAAAAACACATCATCTAGTATAATTATACATTATGTCAATGTCAACATTATTTACACCATACCACCTCTATTCTTGCCTAATTCATATCATTAGACTATACTTCTGATATGACATTTGCAAACAGGGTATTCCTTGGGGACAGTATAAAAGACGACCCCTCCGGGATCATAAAAAAACTGAAAAAAAACAAGCTGATGACCGGAACATACATCATCTGCCCTGCTGAAAACGGCGTGGATCCTTTGGAATATTTTGACGCGGTTCAGCTTAATCAGTCCTATTACAGGAATAAAGAACTTAAGATCATAGGCCTTGCAAGATCTGAAAGCGAAGTTCATGAACTGATAAATGAAATATACGAGGCATCCGTCGAATACGGTCACGAGACCATCGGATCCTATGTGAGGGAGCTTTTTTCATGATAGTGCTTCAGATATTAAAGATCATAGGCATTATCCTTCTCAGCATACTTGCTCTTATACTGCTCCTTCTTGCGATAATACTCTTCGTCCCCATTCATTACAGGGCTGACGGGGATTATGCAGATACTGACAACGTGTATAATATCCATGCCAAAGCAAACTGGATACTACACATTATCAGATTTCATTTTGACATGGATAAGGATCACAGAGATACCGAAGCCAAGGTTCTTTTCATCAAGGTTTACCCAAAGCCTGAAGAATCATCGGGCACGCTCGGTGAACGTAAAGCTCCTTCCGATTCGCCGATTGCTAAAATAAAATACAAAATTTCAGAGCTTTATGTTAAAATAAAGCGTATCATTTATATGCTGAATGATGAACGTGACCAGAAAGCGGTGAGGGAACTGCTTCTAAGGGTCAAAAAGCTTTTGTGGCATATAAGGCCGAGGAAGCTTAATATGAACCTTAAGCTTGGGATGGACGATCCGGCATCTACGGGAGAGATAACCGGGATCATTTATTCATTTTATCCTGTATATACAAAGCATCTGCATTTCCAGCCGGATTTTGATGAAAAGGTTATCGAAGCCGATGCCACCCTTAAGGGATATGTACAGCTTATATTTGTGCTTATTGCGTTTGTCAGGATATACTTTGATAAGGATATAAGACGGCTTTACAATCAGATACAGAAACTGAAGGAATAATATAAGGAATAAAATTAGGAAAGCGAGGATCATAACTTTGGCAAACCTGACTTTTGATGAAATGGTAAACTCTCTTATAAAAGGACTCAGCGGCTTCTTTTCCACAAAGACCGTTGTAGGCGAGCCCAAAAAGATCGATGACACGATCATCATACCGCTCGTTGATGTAACCTTCGGAATGGGTACGGGAGCGTCCACAGGTGATAAAAAGAACGGCGGCGGCGGCGGTGTAGGCGGCAAAATGACACCCTCTTCCGTCCTTGTTATATCGAAGGGCGTGACAAAGCTTGTAAACATACGCAATCAGGATGCCGTAACCAAGATGCTCGACATGGTTCCTGATATCGTAAATAAGTTCACTGACAAGGCTGATCCGGCAGCTCCCGGAGTGGAGAATGACGAAGCTATCGATATAGCTTTTGACGGTGACACAAAGGACACATCTGTACTATAAGGCTTTTTTCACAGAATAATAAAAGACCGGTCATATGACCGGTCTTTATTAATGTCCAAAATTTCGTTTACACTTTGTCAGATATCTTATGCTCTCTCCACAGCTCCTGATCTTAAGCATCGGGAACAAACATAGAGATGTGTAGGTGTTCCGTCCACCTTGCACTTAACTTTCTTTATGTTAGACTTCCAGATCCTGTTTGATCTTCTATGTGAATGGCTGACATTATTTCCGAAATGTACTCCTTTGCCGCAAACTGCACATTTTGCCATCGTCCTTTACCTCCCTCATCGTATTTACCGGGCTGAATACCCACAGCGTTGTTTATTCTATCAAAAACATTCCTTGTTTGCAACCATATTTTTTATTATAATATCCAAAACCTGTATTAGTGTAAATTTCATTGATTTCAAAGGATATATTCATTATGGGAAAAAAGATAAAAATAGATTTTGTTGATTTCTGGCCCGATCTGGTAAAAGAAAAGAATTATTTCACTGATATCCTGAACAGATATTATGATGTGGAAATTTCATCCGAACCCGATTATCTGTTCTGCAGCTATTTTGATAATAAACATCTGAAATATCGGGATTGTATCAAGATATTTTTCATCGGCGAGAACATGGTCCCGGATTTTAATCTTTACGACTATGCCATGGGCTTCCATTATATAGACTTTGAAGACAGATATCTGCGTCTTCCGTTATATGCGCTTTACACTCAGCATTATGATCTTCTTTTCAAAAAGCATTCTTACTCTGACGATTATTACCTGTCAAAGAAAAAATTCTGTAACTGCGTAATATCAAACCCCTATCCTTTTGCTGACAGGAAGCGTGACGAAATGTATGAGAAGCTTTCCGCATACAAGCCCATAGGAAGCGGCGGACGGGCAAACAATAATGTCGGCGGTCCGGTAAGGGATAAGATCGCATTTGAAAAGGATTACCGCTTCACATTGACCTTTGAGAATTCATGCTCTTCTGGATATACTACGGAAAAAATAGTTGAAGCTTTTGCAGGCGACACTATTCCCATATACTGGGGAAATCCCAGGATAGCCGAAGAATTCAATCCCGCCGCTTTCATCAACTGCCATGATTTTGATAGCCTGGATGACGTTGTGGAAAAAGTCCGGGAGATCGATAACAACGATGAGCTTTTCCTGAAAATGCTAAAGGCTCCCGCACTGAATGAGAACTCTCTTGCAGCACAATATATGAAATCGGACTATGCCGACAGCTTCTTAAGGAATATTATCGATCAGGACCGCTCTGCCGCCATAAGAAGGAATATGGTCTATGTCGGGTTAAAATATCAGGCCCGGGCTGTTTCGGCAGGTCGTTTTCATGATGCAATGGATCTTATAAGAAAACCGGTCCATTACATAAAAAAAGTGTCAAGGCAAAAGCACACCTCAAATAAAAAATGATCAGCTGATATCCCAGTTTCCTGTCTTTTCGAACCTTTCAGCCCTGCCCTCGGCACTTTCCGTAATGCTGTCATCATATCCCATTATCTTCAGCAGCTTTATGGCATTTCTTGTCGTCGCAGCCCCACGCATCAGCTTATAGGAAAACAGCACATTATCATCCCTGATGTCTTCTTCAAAATGATAGTTCTCAAAATATCCGGACAGTATCTCCGTAAGCTCTATGTCATGAGTTGCAGCAAAGCAGATCACATTATCCCGTGCAAGGCTTTTAAGTATCTCAGAGGATGCCGCTATCCTTTCTATCGTATTTGTTCCTTTCAGGACTTCATCCACAAAACAAAGCACAGGGCGGGATTTAGAACAGCTTTCCAGCACATGCTTCAGGGCTTTTATTTCAGCCATGTAATATGAACTGCCCGATGCTATATCGTCCGATACCGCCATCGAGGATATTATATAAAACCTGGCTGTCTTCATGCTTTCGGCATAGACCGTAGCTATGCTCTGTCCGAGTATCGAAGACAATGCAACGGCCCGGAGAAAAGTAGACTTTCCCGATGCATTTGAACCTGTGACCAAAACGCCCTTCCCGGAAGCATATATGTCCGCGCTTACAGGCTTTTCCAGAAGCGGATGACTTAATCCTTTCGCTTCAAGCATTATTTCAGATGTGTATTCAGGAACACACCAGTACGGAAGGCTCCTCCTGAAAGCAGCCACAGCTATAAATGCATCTATCTCCCCCAGGCTCTTTGACATACGCTCGATCTCTTCTCTGTGAGCCAGGACTTTTTTTGTCATGGAATTAAACTTTATCAGATCCAGATGAAAGAAGATCTTCAGATAATCAAGGAACATGTTGATGATGCTGCCTGTCAAGGTGCGGCCTCCCGTCACCAGAAAGCTCCCTCTGACTACGCTTTTAAGCTCATCCACAGCTCTTTTGAGATCCTTCCTGTATGACATCTGCTCATCATCCCTGACAGCAAGCATTGATCTCGCGGCTCTGTATGACCTTACCATATATACAAAACAGGCAAGATATTCCCCGATCTCTCCCTTTCTTTTGAAATATACGGAAATATTGACCGCCAGAACTGCCAGAAATATCAAAAATCCCGCAGTCGGCATAGCAAATATCATTGCGATAGAAAACAAGCCCAGCAGCGCGCATAAAATATGCAGAGCATTGCTTCCTGTCTTAATCTCTGCAAGATGCGCTATGGTGACCGCTGCAGGCTGCTTAATGCTGTCTCCAATCTCCTGCAGGTGTTTTTTGTATGCATTTGAGATATCCTCATTCCGGTCGAAATACCGTATTAGACTATCTCTTCTTTTGATCTCTTCTTCATCAGAAAAAGGCTCACGCAGCAATGCGTAAAGCCTTTCCTCTCCGGCCAGTGAACTGCATGTATCTATCCGAGCGAAAATCTGATCCATGTTCATATCATTCCATGTCTGATCAAAAATCGCCGTTTTATTAGTCCGTGCAGGATCCGCAAGATATGCATCCTTTAATCTGTCAAGCTCACCGGGAGCATATGACCTCAATCCTGTCATGCTTAAGCCGGTTCTCCGATCTCTTTATTTATCCTGTTGACCTCTCTGATAATTATATCCGGATCCTCTCCTATGTTGAACCTGCCGTCTTCATACAGGATCTTTCCGGCTATCATGGTCATTTTCACATCAGCCTTTGAACCGGAATAGACTATGTTCTTTGTAAGATTGCAAAGAGGCTGCATCTCCGGTTTTGTCATGTCTATCATTATAAGATCCGCATACTTGCCGGGTGCAAGGACATCGCTGTCTTCAAGGCCCATGGCTCTTGCTCCGCCAACGGTCGCCATATACAATACCTCATTAGCATCAAGAGCCGAGGCGTCATTCTCTTTAAGCTTTGCCAGTCCTGCCGTAAGGAACATCTCCCTGAACATATCCAGACAGTTATTGCTTGCAGGGCCGTCAGTGCCGATTGCAATCCCTACCCCTTCTTTTAAAAGCTTTGATATCGGCGCAATGCCTGATGCCAGCTTGGTATTGGATCCCGGATTTGTTACCGCATACAGTTTCCTCTCTTTAAATATCCCGATATCATCATCCGATAAATAAACACAATGATATCCTCCGCCGCCATAGTCAAAAAGACCTAAGGAATCTGCAAAAGCTGTCGGGGTCATACCATATCTGTCAACGCACCCTTTCACCTCCGATGCAGTCTCTGAATTATGCGCCCATACCGGAGCTTCATATTTATGGAGAAGTTCTGACAGTCCTTCCAAAAGCTCCTTTGAACAGGTATATTCCGCATGATATCCGAAAATATATGAGGTCAGGGGGTTTTTACCGTTAAGTTCCCTGTACCATTCCTCCTGAAGCTCCAGGGATTGCGAGAAATTATTCATACTGCCCGTCTGGACACATCTGAACCCGCATTCCTCCGTAGCCTTTGCGATCTCATAGGGCTTAAGATACATATCAAAGCAGGCTGTTATACCGCTTGTAAGATATTCCATCACTGCAAGCTTCGTACACCAGTATATGTCCCCGTCCCGAAGCTTTGCTTCTCTTGGAAAAATTGATTCGTTGAGCCATCTGTCAAGCGGCAGATCATCGGCAAAAGATCTTAAGAATGTCATGCCGCTGTGGGTGTGCGCATTCTTAAAGCCGGGCATGACAAGATTCCCCTTTGCATCTATCTCCCTGTCATATTTAATTCCATGCGGTTCATCATCAGCGTTCCCCACATAGCTTATCCTGTCTTCATCTACAGTCACCACGCCGTTTTCGATAATGTCATATCCCCCGGCCATAGAAATGATACCGGCATTAAATATCCTTATCCTGCTCATCTTTTCTTCCTTTTCATATTGCTTTTATTCCCGTGTCTTTGCATTACCGAAGCTATTGACTTATCATACGGCGGCCTAAGTATGCCTTTATCCGTTATGATGGCAGAGATCAGTGAATGTTCGGTAACGTCAAACGCAGGGTTGAAAAACTTTGCGCCGCTTGGAGCCATGGGCTTTTCATACCACAGCGAACGTATTTCTTCAGGATCGCGCATCTCTATTTCTATATCATCTCCCTTTGAAGTATCCATATCGATGGTGGAATAAGGACCGAGAACATAGAACGGCACTCCATAATACTTTGCGAGTATCGCAACTCCTGACGTCCCTATCTTATTTGCCACGTCTCCGTTCGCCGCTATCCTGTCACAGCCTACGAGAACCGCCTGTATCTTTCCCTGCTTCATAAGCAAGGACACCATGTTGTCACATATCACGGTTTCATCCACTCCCGCATTTACAAGCTCAAAAGCCGTAAGCCTGGCTCCCTGCAGAAGAGGTCTGGTTTCATCCGAATACACATGAAAGGTGTAACCTCTTTCACGGCCGAGAAGAACAGGACCAAGCCCCGTACCGTATCTGGTAGTGGCAAGCGCCCCTGCGTTGCAATGCGTAAGCAATCCGTCTCCGTCATGCAGCAGTGACAGGCCGCACTCTGCGATCTTCATGCACATTAAAATGTCTTCTTCATGTATGGCAAATGCTTCGTCATAAAGCCTCTCTACTATCTTTTTGCTCTGCATGCCTGACTTTATTCCGGAATCCACGATCTCCAGCTGCCTGTTTACAGCCCATGAAAGATTCACCGCAGTGGGCCTTGACGAGTTAAGATATCTCCCCTGCTCTTTCAATCGTTCGTTTAATTCTTCCGGACCGAGTTCCTGGTATGACGATGCGATAACAGCCATGCAGTACCCCGCAAAAACACCTATGCACGGAGCCCCGCGAACGGCAAGAGATTTTATTGCATTGTACATTTCTTCTATCGTACTGATCTGAAGAAAAGCAACACTGTTCGGCAGCTTTGTCTGATCGATGACGATCAGGCTCTGCCTGTCATCTGAAAGCCTCACCGGATCTGTTTCCTTGAACACCAGTGACATCAGAACACCTCTATCGATCTTGTGACAAGCTTCTCAAAAAGCGGAGCTGCCGCCTTTCCCGCTTCTATCACTTCTTCACCCGTAAGCTCATGATCCGCTATTCCCGCGGCGAGATTGCATACGCATGAGATACAGCATATCCTGAAACCTGCATGATTTCCCGCTATAGCTTCTACCACTGTACTCATGCCGACTGCATCGGCTCCGAGTTTTTTCAGCATCTGTATTTCTGTCGGTGACTCATAAGAAGGTCCCTTAAGCTGCACATATATGCCTTCTTTTAAATCTATAGACAGTTCAGCAGCCGAAGTCCTTATCTTTTCCCTGAGTTCTTCATCGTATACATGGGACATATCCGGGAACCTTACACCGAGTTCGTCGATATTCGCTCCTCTTAACGGATTGGGTACAAATAAAGAAATATGATCTTTGACGAGCATGAAATCACCGGGACTGAAGTCCTCCCTGATCCCTCCCGAAGCATTCGTAAGGAAAAGTATTTCCGCGCCCAGAAGCTTCATAAGCCTGGCCGGGAGAACAACATCCGAGATATCATAACCTTCATAATAATGCACTCTTCCCTTCATGCATACAAGTTTCTTTCCGGCAACCTCCCCGAAAATAAACCTTCCGTCATGTCCTGGAGCGGTAGAGACAGGGAACCCCGGTATGTCGCTGTATGGTATCTCGCATACAACTTCCATATTCCTTGCGTAATCACCAAGTCCGGATCCCAGAACCAAAGCTATCTGCGGCTTAAAATCCGTGACAGATCTTACATATTCCAGACAATTCAGTAATTTTTCATACCTTGCATCCATATGATCCTCCGTAATTAAATATCATCAATCCTGTCTTCATCGTCTCCGGTCATAAAATCATCGTCTTCATATTCCTCATCTTCCCCATAAGCATCCGCAGCATTGTTCTCTTCTGCTGCCATGCGAGCTTCCGCCTCAGCCTGCGCCTTTTTCCTGCGGCGTTTTTCTTTCCTTTCGCTTATATATGCCTCATTGAACTCATCCAGTATCTTCTTTGCTTTTTTATACTGGTTTCCGTTCACATATATCACGCAAAGCTCCTTGGCCCCGCCGAATTCCCTTCTTCTGAAGATAGATATTTTCTTCCATCTTTCGAGATATGATACCCTGTGCATCACAAGGGCTGATACCACTTTGTTCTTTGCCTGAAGATCTGTGGTTGAAAAAAGCTCTATGTCATTTGAATCCATATTCTCATCCTCGTTTTATTTGTCCGTAATGTTTAACTGCAACATGATCAGTCTTGTAATTTTACCACATTTAAATAATAATTAAAACGATACTTCAAACCCTTGTAAGGAGCCTGAAAACATATGAATTATACACAGTTTAAGATAGAGACGACCGTTGAAGCCGAAGAGATCATTGCTGCCGTTCTTGCGGACTGCGGTATTGAAGGGATCGAGATTTTTGATTCAAAGCCTTGGACAAAGGAAGAACTGGATGAGATATTCGTGGATGAAGTCCCGCTTAACGAAGATATTCCCGAGGGCATTGCCTATATTGCATTTTACCTCTCCGAGGATGATGACAGGGAACGCATCTTATCGGATATCAGAACTGCTCTTGAGGATATGAGGGCGTGGATAGAGATCCCGTACGGAACGCTGGATATTTCATCATCTGATATAAAGGATGAAGATTACATTAATTCATGGAAACAATACTTTCATGCCTTTTCAATAGAACTGCACGAAAATAAAAAACTCGGTATCATTCCCTCCTGGGAGGAATCCGACGACCTGGCAAAAAGCAGTGATTTTCTGATACATATCGATCCCGGTACGGCCTTCGGAACAGGTGCGCACGAAACCACCAGGCTTTGTATTACTGCTTTATCAGAACACGTCAAAAAGGACTGCCGTATTCTGGATATCGGCACAGGCTCCGGTATCCTTTCCATGGCTGCTTTTAAATTCGGCGCCGGACATATAACAGCAACCGAGCTTGACAGCAATTCCATTCCCGCTGTAAAAGATAATTTTGCAAAGAATGAACTGTCCGATTCCGATTTTCGCCTTTTTATGGGCAATCTTGTATCAGATCCCGCTCTGCGCGAAAAGACCGGCGGTAATTATGATATAGTCGTGGCTAATATCCTGCCTGTTGTACTCATACCGCTGACATCGGTAATGAAGGAACTTATAAAGCCTTCGGGAACAGTGATCTATTCAGGCATATTAACTGAAAAAGCACCTGCCGTCAGGCAGGCGCTTACAGAAAACGGTTTCAAAATAATCGAAGAAAAGGAAATGGGCGAATGGTGCGCGATAGTCTCAAACTCCATGTAATATCATAAAAACCTTCGAAACAACTCCCTCAGACAGCCTGCTCACTCTGTCCTCTCATCTTTTCCCACAAAGAAAAGAGCTACGGTACCGGGTCCCGTATGGCTTCCGATAGTGGTCCCGATATAAAAGACTTTTATCTTCCCCTTAAGCTTAGGGAATGTTTCTTCTATAAGAGCAACCTCTGCATCTGAAAGATCAGAGCAGTCCGACTGTGAAATAAAGCATTTCCCGTCATAGTCAGTACCGTTTAGGGCATGCTCCTTCATCATTTCTACTGCTTCCTTTATAACCTTTTTGGATGTCCTTATCTTCTTCCTCGGGATCAGCTTGCCCTCGTTATTTACATTTAACAGAGGACATATATTAAGAAGATTTCCCAGGAACCCCGCCGTCCTCGTTACCCTTCCTCCTCTTACAAGGTATGTAAGGTTTGTCGTAAAGAACCAATGGTGGATATAGAGCCTGTTTTTTTCAACATATTCCTTAAGCTCATCTATGCTTTTCCCCTCATCCCTCATATCTGCAAGAATATCCATGAAAAGGCCGTATCCTGCTGATGCCGCCAGCGAATCGATAACATATATCTTCCTGTCCGGATACTTTTCCTGCAGATCCTCTTTTGCTATCGTTGCTGAATTGACAACGCCGGATATTCCTGAAGAAAGGCTCAAGTGAATGATATCTTTCCCCTCTTTCAGGAAAGGCTCGAAATAATTAATAAACTCATCAACATTTATCTGTGAAGTCTTTGTCATGGTGCCGGCAGCCATCTTCTTATAAAACTCATGGAAATCCATGCTGTCGCCGAGGTCATCCAGATATTCCTTTCCGTCTATCTCAAAATGAAAACAGATGTACCTGATGTCCCTTTTTTGAAAATACTCCTTTGAAAGATCAGCTGTGGAGCAGCAGCTTAATATATAATCACTCATTTCTCCCCCTGATGACGTAAAAGCTTCTGCCGCTTTCGCAGGCAAGAAGCCATATCAAGCAGTGACATTTTACTATAACAGTTTTAAAAAAAGGATTCAATTACACAAAACTTTCGATCTGAGCAAATATACACTATCCTTGTGGATTTTACATGGTCGTTATGGTAAAATACACAGCATGTTGCGGTTGGTATGGGTAGTCGGCATATCTCTGCCGTTCATAGTGTATTATTTTTTCCGCCTCATTTATGTGGAGCAGCATCCGGATAAGTTTAACGAGGAGGACAGATATTTAATAGCAAGACATATGATAAGCCAGGCGATGCGCAACGCCTTCATTCATACCAAAGCATTCGGCAAAGAAAACCTTCCGGAAAGCGGCGGTTATCTGATGTACCCGAACCATCAGGGCAAATTCGACGTCCTCGGGATCATTCATGTACATGACAAACCCTGTACAATAGTAATAGATGAAAAGCGATCCCATCTTCCGCTTGCAAACGAAGTCACCAGACTTCTTAAGGGTGTGAGGCTTAACCGGAGCGATATGCGTGCTCAGGTAGAAGGCATAATGCGGATAGCTGACGAGGTAAAGCAGGGCCGTCGTTATATCCTCTTTGCGGAAGGCGGCTATACCTTCAACGAAAACCATCTGCAGGAATTCCATGCCGGTGCTTTTAAATGCGCCCTTAAAGCCGGGTGCCCGATAGTACCCGTAGTCCTGGTCGATTCATATGTGCCCTTCGGAAGAAACGGTCTTCAGCCTGTGTTTACCCAGGTGCATTTTCTTGAACCTATCCCCTATGAAGCCTACAAAAACTGCAAGACCTATGAAATAGCGGATATGGTCAAGACAGCCATACAGCAAAAGCTCGACGAGCTGAAAAAATAAGGGTTTTTAAAATATCATAGCAAGCGTGCTTCCGAGAAGTATAGCCAACATTCCAAATGACAGTCCTATCCCCGTGCCCCCGAGGCTTTTTATCAGTCCGAATAAGGACAGTATCTTTCCGTCCGCACCCACGCTTCCCACGCCGAACATCGACAGCACGCTTAGTTTCCGGTCGCTTCTTTTGCCTATGAGATGACAGCTTCCGTCAGCATAAAGCTCATAGATTATCGGATGCTCATATGCATCCTTCCTTACTCCTTTCACAAAATACAGGAACACTATCAACCCAGCCAGAACATACCATGCCGCGCCGTACATAGGATGGAAGCCTTCCATGAAGGACTCACCATCTTTAAGCACGGCAAATCTCAGAGGTACAGCTATTATCACCGGAAGGAATACGGTGACAAGCGCATTAACCAAAATAGAAAGCCACCTTCCGAAAGTATAGAACTTTATCCGTACCGGCACCTTCTGTCCGCTGTCATTAGGCTCATAGAATACCGGCGTGTTGTCATAGGGATTCTTCAGTATATCCTTTGATTCATCTATAACAAGTTCTCCGCCTTCCCTACTTGCTTTTGAAGCCTGGCTTCTAATCACAACCCTTCTTACAAGGGACTCCCTGCCTTCACCGAATACCGAAAAGCTGATAATTCCGAAGATCGCCGCACAGTAGAAAAGCGCCTCCACATACCAATGACACAATGCTCCGGCTGTTAAAGTCAATACGGCCGTGATCACAAGAGGCTCTATCACCCAGGGATAAGACTTTTTCTTTCTATCCTTTGATACCGCTATGCGTCCGGTCTGCCCGTTCATCACGGCAGTGAGCTCTCCTGATCTGATAAAATACACCGGAAGAAGCGCCGTCAGAACGCTCATGCTTCCTGTCTTTGTATGGATATCAACTCCGCTCGTCTGCATGACCTTCTCCACCTCAGGCAGGAAGTCCTCACGCACCTCTGTTTCTATCCTTACATTGATCTCAGCATCTGAGGAATCATTAAGCTTTACAGGCATACCGGCGATATACCCGTATTCAAACGGTCTGGCGGCAGACCAGTCAAATGGCTCCATATCATTAAGCACCAGATTATCAAGCTGTCTTGATGTATTTACAGCTGTTCCCTCTATGAAGCCGCCGCATTCGTACATCCTTTCGTTGCCGTGTCTGACTACGCCTGCATAGACAGGGCCTTTGACGATCCTGTATGGCAGATAACAGCCGCGGAAATTCCCCATTGAAGACACAACACTCCTCCCCTCGGGAGTCTTCTCATTCTGATGTCCCCAGTCAAGCATCCTCTGCCTTGCTTCCTCTGGTGTGATCGCGAAAGGAATGATAATATCCGGTAGCTGGGATGCATCCGTCAGTTCGCTTCTGACGATCTTGCTTCCGCAGAAATCACAGGTTTCGGATGCTTCCCCCTCCCTGAAGAGTATGCGGGCGCCGCAGCCCGGGCAGGTGCGTTCCTCGACGCTTTGTCCCGCAGACATAGCCTGTCTCTCACTTTTCTGCAGCTCTTTCCATTGATATACCGTATTCTGCGCTTCCTGTATGCCTGTGACTTCTCCGCATGCAGGACATCTGTAGGTCTGGTTGATAATGTCAAACCCTGCAGGAGTTCCGCAGTTTTTACAGTATATTTTAAGGGGTGATCTGTTCTCGCTCATGCTATTTTTGTCTCCTGTCGCAGGATCAATCCCACCAGTAGCTTCCGATATATTTCTTTATATAGTTCCCGTTTATTTCCACCTCGAAAACGCCTGCCAAAGTCTGGCTCCAGTCATTATTATCCGGATCTTCATTTGCGGCTTTATAACACTTTACAAACCATTCATACGGGCTCTCACCCTTCTCATGATTTCCGAATCCCTGGGCATTCGGATCAAATACCGTATTCTTGTCAAGATACAGCGTCATTATCGTGGATGCCCCGCTTTCTTCATATCCCGTCCGGTAAGGGAACTGCACCTCAATATCCTTAAGCCAGATCTCCCCATTATCCTCATCAACTTCAAATCCGCCGTTTGTTGCCGTTACATAATAATAATTATCACTCAAATAGGCTCCGGTATGCTTTACGAATGCATCCTTATAGCCGTCTTTTTTTATCTCTTCAAGCCTGGTTTTTGCATCGCCCTCATTATCGAATTTCCCTGCTGTAACAGTGTAAGGAACATTATTGCTCAGGTTTTCAAAATCAGCTGTAGCCACCACAAGACCGTCGTCAAATCCATCGGAAGCCAGATCATCGACTACTTCATAAAGCTTATCATAATTATTTCCAGCTGAAACCCAAACGCCATAGAAAGAGGTATTAAGATAATCGAGCGAGCCTGAAGAAGCTGTTCCCTCGATCTCCTCATCAACATAGTTTTCCTCTTCTTCATCATCTGAAGATGATTTTTTATTCAATCCGCCGGTCTTTGAGAATACGCCGTCGCTTTTTTCTTTATCCTCATTATCTTCTTTATTCTCTCCTGCATCTTCGTCTTCTTTATCATTCTTCTTATCCTTATCACTATCCTCCTCAGTTTTATCTTCTTCAGACTTTGCCACATCTTCAGTTTTTCCTCCAGCTGAGTCCTTCATACTGTCTGCTTTATTTCCGCAGCTGCTCAGGATAAAAGCTGTCCCGATAAGCATGATAATCAATAACATCAGATTCTTCTTCATAATTGCCTCCTTAATTCTTTGAAACTCCGGAAACACCGCTCTTTTTGCCTTTTTCAGAAAAGGTTCCGTCTGCATTCAATGCCATAGTCACTTCTGTCTCATCCTCCGGATCATCATTCGATATAAGGCAGATGTCCATGGACGAGAGGTCATTCGGTACATAATAGGGCACAAAGGTCTCCGTCCCTTCCTGCTCATCTGTGGGGACATATGAGAAATGCCCCAGAAGCTCGTCCGCTTCCTTTATTTCCTTACCGTTTACTGACCAGGTATTGATATAGGCATAAACATATTCATAATGAAAGGCCATGAGCACGGTCTTATTATCCTTATGTACAAGAAAGACATCATAGGGATCCGTAGCTTCGCCTGTTTTTGCAGGATACTCCTTCCAGTCATCACCTGCTCCCACAGTAAGACCGGTTATATAGTATTCCTCACTTTCTCCGGTCTCCCTGAGGTCATATTGATCGCTGGCGTTTATCGTTTCAATGCTGCCGTCATCTTCAGCATCATAGCACTGTGTAGAGCCCTTCATCGGCATCATTATCCACTCATCCGGCACGCTTTCTGTGAATTCATCCTTGAAATATGCCTTGTCCTCTTTATCTCCGAAATAAAAGAAAGTGCTCATGCATTCAGGAGAAATTTGATAGGAATCGATCCAGATCTGGACACCTTGCGGATTAAGGACAAATGATGCGCTGCCGTCATCCATCATCTCGCGGAGCCTCTTGTTCAGTTCCTCTCCCTTCATGTAATCATCCCCGAGGCTTTCTTTAAGATGTCCTTCTATTCCTTCCGTCAGCTCGTCATAAAAACCGTCCTCATCCTTAAGCATGTCGGAAAGCTTTATCTCTTTTCCGCTGTCGGTATAATAGGTATATCCCTTAAAAGTATAAGAATTAAAATCCCCGACGGAAGATTCCTGCATAGACTCTGACAAGACGGAAAAATAAGTCTCATCGCTCCTTGCGACATAAATATTCCATTCGTCATGATAGGGTGAAATATCATACTCATGTGAGGCATTCCACTCATCTATAGTCTCCTGCTCTTTTTCAAGGCGCTCCTTCTCCGCGTCCCTTACCGTATCATTTATTTTATCGATCTGTTTCAGAAGCTCCGTGTGCGAATCCCCGAAATCATCAGAAAAATGCAGGTAATTGTATTGATGGTCTCCACACAGTGTATCCCCGTCATATTTCCAGTCGCTGTGTTTTGATATGAAAAATTCAGGTTTTTCCCGGAAAACTGCCTCTTTATCATCGGAGCCCCCTTCTTCACTGCTTTCTTCATTATCATCTTCAGGCTTTTCGTTTTTATCAGCTTCTTCCTTCCCGGTGCTTTCCTCCGTCTGTTCCACGGACTGCTCCGCAGACGGCGTATCTTCTCTTGCTTTTCCGCAGCCTGTGAACAGGCATGATATAAACAGCAAAACAAGTATCCTTGTATAATGACCTTTCATTTCTACCTCCGTTTTCCCATTATGTAGATAAGGATAACACAAGAAGCGTTCCAAATAAAAGACCGCCGGAAGCATACGCTTCCGGCAGTTCTATAGAGAGGATGATACTTATTATCATCTTAATGAGAAAAGTATCTGTCCATAGGTAGGATAAGGGAGATATCCGTCGGGTATTATCTTCTCGGCCTTATCGACAAAGGTACGAAGCTCATCCATATCCTTTAAGATAACATCGTGATAGAATTTTGCAGCTTCCAGATTGTCTTCTATCCGCTCAGCCCTTTCCGTATCATCACGGAGCTGATGTATCTTATTGCCGATGATCTCGCTCGTATCATCAAGTGTGTTTATGATATCCGACTCATAGGATATCGTAAGTGACGGGAGCAGCTGCTTTTTCTTCAGCGCCTCATTTGTCACGTCCTTCATATAGGACACAAGGCCCTGCGTGAAGTCTTTTCTTATCATCTCCTGAAGGGTCAGTGCTTCTATATGTATCTCCTTGTTATAGTTCTCAAGGAATATCTCATATCTTGATTCCAGCTCGGCATCAGAAAGCACCTCATGCTTCTTAAACAATTCCCTGTTCTTATCGGAAATAAGATGGGGCATAGCGTCCGGCAGGGATTTCAGGTTGTACAGGCCTCTCTTCTCTGCCTCTTCTATCCATTCATCCGAATATCCGTTGCCGTTGAATATCACCCGCTTATGTTCCTTAAGCATATCCCTGAGCACCTTGTCGATCGCCGCATCAAGGCCATCCTCTGAAACATCCTTAAGTGCTTCATATATCTTATCCAGCTCTTCTGCAACCGCGGTATTGAGCGCAATATTGGGCTGAGCCACTGAGAGTGACGAACCCGGCATACGGAACTCGAACTTGTTGCCGGTAAATGCGAAGGGCGATGTCCTGTTCCTGTCGGTAGTATCCTGGGTGATATGAGGAAGCACATGTGCCCAGCTCATCTTTGTAGCACCGCTCCCGTCGAACTTCGTTCCCTCTTCTATTGACTTAAGGACGCCTGCAAGCTCATCACCGACAAATACCGAAATAACTGCAGGCGGCGCCTCATTCGCTCCGAGCCTGTGGTCATTTCCCGCAGTAGCAACTGAAAGCCTCAAAAGATCCGCATATTCATCGACCGCTGAAATAACTGCCATAAGGAAGATGAGGAACTGCTTATTCTCCTGGGGAGTCTTTCCCGGATCAAGGAGGTTCTCTCCCTTATCGGTACATATAGACCAGTTGTTGTGCTTACCGGATCCGTTTATTCCCTCGAACGGCTTTTCATGCAAAAGACATGCATATCCGCACTTGTCCGCCACCTTCTTCATTATTTCCATCGTGAGCTGATTGTGATCCACAGATACATTGGCGGTTTCAAATACCGGAGCCAGCTCATGCTGTGCAGGAGCCACCTCATTATGCTTTGTCTTTGCGGGCACTCCGAGTTTCCAGAGTTCCTTGTCAAGCTCGTGCATGAATTCAGATACCTTTGGCTTCAGCACTCCGAAGTAGTGATCCTCCATTTCCTGTCCCTTGGGAGCCGGAGCTCCTATGAGCGTTCTTCCGCACATGACAAGATCCTTGCGTTTTAAATACTTCTCCTTGTCTATCAGGAAGTATTCCTGCTCAGAGCCTATTGTTGTATTGACCCTTGAAATATCCTTTTTTCCGAGTATCCCAAGGACTCTTATAGCCGATTCGGAAAGAGCATCCATGGAACGAAGGAGCGGTGTTTTCTTATCCAGGGCCTCACCGCCGTATGAACAGAATGCAGTCGGGATATACAATGTTCCGTCTTTTACAAAACATGGTGATGAAGGATCCCATGCAGTATATCCTCTTGCCTCAAAGGTAGCCCTTAATCCGCCTGACGGAAAACTTGAAGCATCGGGTTCGCCTTTCACCAGCTCTTTTCCGGAAAACTCAAGGAGCACCTCACCGCTTCCTGCCGGGAAGATAAAGCTGTCATGCTTCTCAGCCGTAAGACCGGTCATCGGCTGGAACCAATGTGTAAAATGAGTAGCTCCGTTTTCCAAAGCCCATTCCTTCATTGCCGCTGCAACTGTATTCGCAACATCAAGCGCAAGGTGTGTGCCTTTTTCTGCGGTAGCCTTAACTGCCTTATAGACCTCCTTGGGAAGTCTTTCCTGCATCACCTTGTCACCGAATACAAGACTTCCGTACATTTCCTTGATAGATTCCTTAGCCATATAAACCTCCTTTTTTGTTTATGAAAGGACATATCCTCATTTCTTATCAGGAATGTTTTCATAAGTAAAAAAGGCACTTGGAAAACCAAGCGCCTTTGCTTCACGAGTTAGATTGTATACCCATATCTTTTCTTTTGCAACATTTTTTTTCAGCCGCCGTACATTTCCTTCATACGTTTTTTATTCTCATACATCACGAAGTCCGCTTTTTCAAAAACAGCCAGCAAAGAAATAAATTCCTCCACATCTTCTTCATATTCCGCCATGCCTACGGCAATTGTCTTTCCCTGCTGAAATTCGCTGCTCTCTTTCACCTCAGAGATTTCCTTTATCAGCTCATTCCTACGAAGGTAATCCTCGCCGAAAAGAAGCGCGGTAAACTCATCGCCGCCGTAACGGAAAACCGGGCTGTGAGAAAAAGCCCTGCATATGCGCGCAGACGCATTGCATATACATTCATCGCCTTTTTTATGTCCGTAGGTATCATTTATGTATTTCAGGTTATTGATATCGCAGACCACAACCGCAAACGGCTCGATCTCTTTGTTTTCAATCTGTTCGTCTATCTTTCTTTCCCATTGAAGATATGCATGCTTATTCTTTGCCCCTGTAAGCGGGTCCGTCATCCCGATCTCTATGGCCTTTCCGAGCTTTTCCTGCAGCATCCTCTCACGGTTTCTGGCAGTCTGGAAATTATGTAGCGTAACTGCAACCGCCAGTATGAAGATGAAAAAGGATGCCAGCATTCCTCTTGCATTTGCGTTCTCGATCCTGGTTTCTTCCTTTTCTATAAGATCAATAGACTCATCGCCGAGATTTTCTCCTGTTTCAAACTGCTGCTGATAGTACTGTTGTATCTCGTCCATGGATTCCTCGGTGACCTTCTGGGTTTCACGGTTCTCCCACATCATTATGGTCAAAAGCATAATGAGCAGAAGGCCTATCCATACCACGATTGAATGTCCGTATCTTCCTTCCTTGTCGTGCACGAGCACATAATGAAATACAAGAAACCCGCATAGCGACCATGCCGCAAAAAGCATGTAGGATTCCGAAGCCATGGCTTCAAAGGACATAAGCTTGGGTGCAAGCAGAAGTAATACAAACCCTGCCATAAGCACAATACCTATGATACCGGTCACAACTTCTTTTTTGTCTCCTCTGTTTTTCGCGTCCTTAAATACAAAATCCGAAAGAAATGCGTATATGATCGTGGCTCCGAGTGTCGTCACATCCACTATCCAGCCTATGGCCGTCCTGCCGAGAAAAGGAATGAAAACGGATACCGCTACGACGGCCAAAATGGAATCCTGAGGTATCTGTTTTTTATTCAATATGCCGAGCCATCCCGCGAAATCATGATCTCTTCCGAACGCGTAAAGCAGCCGGCTTATAGCCATAAGGTTTCCGATAAAGCTTGTAATCACAACGGAAAAGAGCGCCAACATAAGCATTGTCACTCCTGCGCTCCCCATATAATAAGACGCGGCATAAAACGCAGGGACGGCCTCTATTCCGGTCAGGTTGTTCATATCCCGGATGTATTCAAGCCAGTTTCCGTACTGGGCAGGATAAGCCGAAACCGAAAGCAGGGTCATGAATATGTAAAACCCGGTAGTAAGGACCACGGAGAAAACCATGACACTCCTGATCTTCTTTACGGGATAAGTAAACTCCTCCGAAAAGTGCGCGACATTTTCAAACCCGATGAAGGCCCATGGAGATATGACTGCTATGCGCACTATCTGGGAGATCTGGCTTTTATCCGGTATATATGCAGGATCCAACGCAAAGCCCGAACCCTGATGTCCTGCAATGGCTATGACCGTGCAGACGGCAACGCATCCGGTAAACAGCAGCGCCATTCCTATCATCAGATACTGCGGAAGCCTGTGGCTTTTCATGCAGAACAGGCCCACGATCATAAGCGCGGCAACGGAAAGCAGAACCTCGCCGATATAGACATCATAACCGAACACCGTATAACAATAACCGAACTGGAAAAACGAACCCAGGAAACGTCTTGCAAAAAGAGGAAGGGATGTCACATTAGCCCAGAGAATAGCGCTGTACGTAAGCCGGAGCAGCCATGCGACCAGAAATCCGCTGTCACATCCCCTGATCTTCCTTCCGTATGTATAGATACCTCCCGCATCAGGATTTCGTTCCATCATATAGCACAGGTTGTGCGTTATCACAAAGATCACGGCCATGCCCAGGATCAGTCCAAATATCGTACCGAAGATCCCTGCCTGTGACAGATAGGTGCTGCAGGTCACAATAAAAGATCC
>JAEEGL012624026.1_pt1 | contig 56329 bp, 38 predicted proteins | sample 9134231 | NCBI WGS metagenome assembly JAEEGL01 (sample SAMN16246548, study PRJNA631951) | gut metagenome | biome: gut microbiome; feature: rumen; material: fiber-attached | host: Bos | place: Iran: Karaj | collected 2018-10
CCTTCATGCGGCGACCAGGAATGCAATGGCGACGAAACATGCGAAACATGCGAGCAGGACTGCGGAAAATGTGCGGCGGAGCCAACCTGCGGCGACAAGGAATGCAACGGCGAAGAAACATGCGAAACATGCGAACAGGACTGCGGAAAGTGTGCTTCGGAGCCGTCTTGCGGCGATAAGCAATGCAATGGCGACGAAACATGCGAAACCTGCGAGCAGGACTGCGGAAAGTGTGCAGCGGAGCCATCATGCGGGGATCAGAAATGCAATGGCGACGAAACATGCGAAACCTGCGAGCAGGATTGTGGAAAGTGCGATCCCTGCGGCAACCATACCTGTGATGCAGACGAAACCTACGCATCCTGCAAGGCTGATTGCATGTCAAAGCATCCCTGTGCCAACGGTTGTCCGACCAAAATGGCATTTTTATATGTCGGAGTGAACTCAAAGGATGACACAACCCATAAGTATAAATACTACAACGATTTAACTGTTGAAGAAATTGATGCGTTCGGACTGACGGATTTTGTCATTACGACAGCGTATTCCTATCGAACAGATGATGATACCGATAAGCTCAGCAAAGAAAGAATTCAAGTCAGCAAAAAGTATGTCGATATGATTCTTAATTCAACGAACGGAGAGAATAAGCACGTCTGGATTACGGTACCAGCATGGAAGATTCCTTCGTGCAAGGATGTATCGAACAATATGAAAACCTTTTACGACAAAGTAACGACGGATACAAAGAAATATATCGATGACCTGCGTGCCGCTTTGGGCGAGGATGTCTGGAATAATCATGTGAAGGGTATATATATTCCCTATGAGAGTGTCGTTTTTTCGGACTGCATGAAGTTCGACACCTCCAATCTTTATTCAAACAATCATTTAAAAATGTTTAAGGATATTTCAGACTACGTTCGTACTGCAAAGACTGCGGATGGCAAGACCTGGAAAGCCAAATCCATGCTGTGGTCACCCTACATGGTAAAGAATGACAATTACTGGTATGGTGCAGAATATAAATGCAGATTCAATACAGCTATGGGATATGCCATCAACAAAACGGATATTTTTGATCTCGTCGTCATCCAGCCCGGTCACTATTTTTCTGTCATATATCAAGAAAAATTGAGCAGTGGTGAAACAAAAGTGATCCAGAAGAAGGACGGACAGGCTGCCAACATGCATGCCATCAAACAGAGTATTGTGGGTCAGGCATTTGTCTATCCTGAAATCGATGGCTGTGACAAAACGAAATGTGCCGCATGCTCTGCGGGAAAAGTCGTGGGCGACACCAAAACATCCAAGACAAAGATTGGTGTACAGATGGAAATCGACTGGGAATTTACCGACACCAAAAGCACGAACTATAAAAAGAAGCAGGATCTATATCAACAGACTGTTGACTGCTTTAATAATAAAACCGATGTCATTTCCGGATACGACAAAAATAAGTATACATTCAGCTATTACTGGGGAGCCAAAGGCTCGACATTCAGTCAGCTTCAGGCAAAAGTCCGCGAATTCTACGGCGTTGAACCCTTTTAGTTTGCGCCGGTAAGAAAGCCGAGACTCGCACCGTCCGGTGGACGGTGCGAGTTTTACCGTTCACCGAACGCTAAAACTCTCGGCCCCCCGCACGCTTCTTTGTGCTGCCGTAGTTGCGGGTCGAATGTCCATCCCTGGACATGCCTCCCTCGCATCTCGCCGCCGTCCATGGCGGCGTAGGGATTATGATGCGTACCAATCATGGGTATTCGGAATCATTGCAATAAAGGGAAGTCGTTAGAGGTTAATGATTGGTAATTAGTGATTAGTGGCCCTTTGCGAACTGAGGCGAATCGTTTGGATTGGGGGCGTTGCGGGGGCCGAGACTCGCACCGTCCGGTGAACGGTGCGAGTCGCAGAGCCCAGTGAGCAACGGCCAGTTACGAGCCGGAGCGCCGACAGGCGCGTGAGACGAAGTGAATGGCCGATTGCGAACTGAGGCGGATCGTTTGGATTGGGGGCGTTGCGGGGGCGTATCGTCTTGAAATCCCCCGCATTGGGGGTAGGTGCGTATTTGCGCAAGCAAATAGCACCGCAGGGGGGTTACCCCCTTCAAATGAATTGAAATACAACGGTTGATCGAGTAGTGTCATGCAGAGTTTGTATTTCATTTGCTCATGCAATATGTGGAGAAAACCAATGGATATATTTCGGAGAATAGCGTGTACAGCCGCGTTCACTGTCAGCACTGCTGCCGCATTTTTCAGCATCAGCACCGAAGCGACTGCCGCCCCCACGGTCAGACAAAATGCCATAGATATTACCGTTGTCATTGAATCGGACGGTAAAACCACCGTAATTGATCGACTCGACTTTACCGTATCAAACGGGCCGATGACGGCACTCCTCATTGAAAATATGGCCCTGACACCGAAGTATGTTCAGGCCAAATACGAACTCAAGGACAAGCCGGTTTTTTCGGAGGTCATCTTTACAGAAACCTCGCCAAAGCACTGGGATTTGGAAGCCACCCCCAAAATTCCGAATGGCGATGCGTATCTGACGCTGCAGTATACCGGCAATATGATTTCCGATGGTTATATCGGCAAGACAACGAGCGAAACACACGGTGAATTGTATTATCTGGACTGGGCACCAATGCAGTGGCGCACCGGCATGAAATACAGGCATGTCAAGCTTGTGCTGCCCGTCGTGATGGACAGCGCCACCATTACGGACGAGGAATTCAGGAAGATTGCCGGTTATTCGCGCACGGACACGATGGACAATACGATCGTGTCGGACGGGATGATTCTGACCGACAAATCCCTCAATGAGCGCAATAAGATTGATTATTCGACGACCCGAATCAACGGCATGAACCTTCTGACGATGGAGATTCATCAGGAGAATGTCGGACCGAGAGAACCGCAGCGGATTCTTTTTTATATGAAGCCGGAGTTTGTGGCATTCGACAGCGATGCCATGAAAACCATGACGCCCCGTGCACTTGCAGACGGCCAAACCGGTAATGACAGCGACGATTCTTCCGCCGAGGAACCGACCGACATGTCGGCGTTGGGGCCCGGTTTGGGCATTATCGCAGGCATTCTCGTTTTTCTGGGGATTCGTGCGGGTCGAAAGCGGCGCAAGGATATTGCCGAGTATGCCGAGCATGCCAATGATCCGACCTATGCGGACGAACTCTGGGAAGCGCCGGAACTTCAGGTGGGATCCTTTTCGGAGAAAGGCAAAATTGCCAAGGATCTGCATCCTGTTGAAGTGGGGCTCATTCTTGGGCTTGAGATTCCGCAGATCATCGGCATCATGGCTCAGGCTCTAAGTGCCCAAAAGAAACTGACGATTCGATCGCTCGAACCGCTGACGGCAATTCCGGATGCATTCGTCACCTTTACGGATCCCATTGAGAATGCATTCGTCGCAATATTTGATGAAATCGGCAACATCAACGAGGACAAGCTCAACGCATTTCTGGAAAAAGTCATTGCCAATCTTCAGGAACGCACCTGGGACTGCGACATGGAAGCGACGCGCAAGTACTACATGGCGATGATGTACAACAATCCGGAAGAGCCGGATCCCACCAAGCTCGAGCCGAAATACGTCGAGGATCGCCAGTTTACGGATCCCAATGCGGTCAACACGAGACATTACGACGACTATTACTGGCGCAATCGCTACTACTGGGACTACTACTATGGCTATCATTCGCGCCGCTATCATTACAATCACGGTCTGTCGGACAACTACAATTACGACTACAGCAAATTTATGAGTTCGTCGACCTGTTTCCATGGCTGTTTCCATCAGCCCGATCTTGGCAATGTATGTCATAGCGCGTGTCATGAAGCCTGTCACAGTGCATGTCACGATGCCTGCCACAGCGCCTGTCACCATGCATGTCACAGTGCATGCCACAGTGCATGCCACAGTGCGTGCGTATCGGGAGGTGCCCGATGACGCAGGAAGTCCCAAAAGACTTCTCACTTGCCTGGGTCGATGCAGCCTGGAAGGATTACGGCGACTACATCATGCTGCGCGAAGAGGACAACGTCCTCATTATGCCGCCCAACCGGGTGTATCACGTCAATCCGACAGGTGCGCGCATCATCCGCTGGCTCCAGAGCGGCAAAAAAATCGAGGATTTTCCTGGTCTGAACGATGAACGCCGCCTGCAGGTCGATCGTTTTTTTCAAAATATTACGCTCGCCATGAGCAACAAAGAGCATCATGCTGCTCGCATTCCGTACACCTTTGATTACACGAAGCTCCCCATTTTGGGCGAGATTGCCACGACTTACCGATGCAACAACCGATGTCGTTTTTGCTATGCGGGCTGTGACGGAGCAGCCGGTCGTCTGGATGCTCCGGATATTGAGCCGGAAAAGCTCGAACGCATCATCGATATCTTTAAGTCGGAAGCCAAAATTCCGTTTTTCTCGTTTACCGGCGGCGAGCCGCTGATGCGAAAAGACCTCGAAAGACTGATGCGTTATGCGTGCGACAAGGGGCTTCGTATCAATCTCGTGACCAACGGCACGCTTGCGACGCCCGAGAGGGCCAAATCGCTTTATGAAGCCGGTCTGCGCACAGCGCAAATCAGCCTGGAATCTCCGGATGAAGACATCCACGACAAACTCTGCGGCCGAAAAGGCTCGTGGAAACAAACCATCGACGGCATCAACAATCTGCGCGACGCAGGCATTGCCGTACAGACGAACACCACATCGACGCGCATGAATATTCACACGCTGACGCGCCTTCCGGCTCTGTGCAAATCGCTGGGCTGCGTACGCATGTCGGTGAATCTGTTCATTCCGACCAAGCGCAGCCCGCAGTCAGATGAACTGTTTATTTCATACGAAGAGATTGCACCGTTTGTCGACGAAATCCGGAAAGCCGCATTCCAGGCGGAAATTGACTTTCTGTGGTACTCGCCTTTGCCCATGTGCATTTACAATACCCTGGCCAAAGGTCTTGGAAATAAGAATTGCGCGGCCTGCGACGGCCTGATTTCGGTCGATCCCGATGGCAATGTACTGCCCTGCTCGTCGTGGGATGAACCCGTCGGAAACCTTTTGACCGAAGGATTTCAGAATGTCTGGTTCAACAAACGCGCCAAGGCCATCAAGAATAAGTGCTTTGCCCACGAGTCCTGCAAAGGATGCTCGGCATTTACTGCATGTCAGTGTGCATGTCCGCTTTACTGGCAATATGCCGGATACGATGAACTTTTACGCCATTCCTGGAACAAACCGGTGACAGATAACACGGAGGATCCATCATGAAACCATCCGATATAAAAACAATTATATGTCTAGTATGCGTGCTTGTCGGCGTTCTTATACAGTTTTTGGGCCCATTTGGTATCGTGAGCTTTTTGGTGGGTTCATTATTGATTGCGGTACCGCCGTTCTTTCTTTCGCCGGAATCCATTGAACTTCCCAAACCACCCGCCAGCACAGCCGTCCAAACGCGATGGCATACGATTGATGATGACGATATACAGAAGACTTTTGCCCATGCAATTGAATTGGACAAGCGATTTGAAGCATACAACGATACAGATAAAATGCTTGCCGGCGGCTGTTTAAATTACGTCGTACTGGTACTGGCCATCCTCATCGGCGTTTCATGTGCGGCAGCGGATGAACCTCATATCGGCGCATTCATTATCGATCTGGCTCTGGTTCCCTGGGCATATATTCGTCTTAAATATGGCAAAGGATTCCGCAAAACCTTTAAAGAAGATCTCTATCTCGGCAATTCGTTGGTGAATGATCGCATCGTTGGCTACAAAAAGGACAACATGATCGATATCCATTATGAAACGAGAGAACTCTCCCCCCAGATGCAGTTCGAACTAATGCATTCCGGCGAAAAGACAGTCTTTAATGATGTCCGCATCAATTATCCGATACAAAAGAAGGTTCCCGGCATTCTCTGTTCCATGGTATCCGCTGCGGTCAATAATTACGTCTATCCCTATTCCTATTACGTACTCGTATTCAAGGGCAACAAGATATCAAAGGACTCTGCTATCATCAATGAACTGCAGGATTGTGCCTCTGACGGGAATTTTGGCGGAGAAATTTCCGTAAAGGATGGGAATACCGTCTTTGTCGTAACCAAAAAGCGTGGCTCAGTGGAATACGAAACAGACAGTTACGATTGTGAAAATCTCTGCAGAATCATCAAAAAACTGAATGCATGCATCGATTCCAGAATAGATTTATTTAAGGAACTGACTGCCTGAGTTTTCTGCCAACATGATGCTGTCGTTGAGGCATAGCAAAGATATTCATGCATATTTTGTCATCAATTATGATATAGAGCATCGCCGCCGGGAAGAATCCCGTCGGCGTTTATTTCCTCTTGTGGCCCAGCCACAATATCCGGAGCCTGAAAGGTGAAAATTTTCGAAGAATTAAAAGCTCGCGGCCTGATTGCGCAGGTCACCGACGAAGAACAGATCAGGGACCTCATCAACAACGGCGGTGCCCGATTTTACATTGGCTTTGATCCGACAGCAGACTCGCTTCATGTGGGGCATTTCATGGCACTGTGCCTCATGAAACGCCTGCAGATGGCCGGCAACAAACCGGTCGTTCTGATCGGCGGCGGCACGGGTTATATCGGCGATCCCTCGGGCAGAACCGACATGCGATCGATGATGACGCCCGAAATCATTCAACACAACAGCGACTGCTTTAAAAAACAGATGGAACGCTTCATCGAGTTCGGCGAAGACAAGGCCATCATGGTCAACAATGCCGACTGGCTGCTCAAACTCAACTATATTGAGCTGCTGCGCGAAGTCGGTGCTTGTTTTTCGGTCAACAACATGCTGCGCGCCGAATGCTACAAACAGCGCATGGAACGCGGTCTGAGCTTCCTCGAATTCAACTATATGATCATGCAGTCGTACGATTTTTATTATCTGCATAAGAAATACGGCTGCAACATGCAGTTCGGCGGCGATGATCAATGGAGCAACATGCTCGGCGGCACGGAGCTCATCCGCCGCAAACTCGGAGATGATGCCTACGCGATGACGATCACGCTGCTTCTGAACAGCGAAGGCAAAAAAATGGGCAAGACCGCCAAAGGCGCAGTCTGGCTCGATCCCGCCAAGACGACACCGTTCGAATTCTACCAGTACTGGCGCAACATCGACGATGCCGACGTCATGAAATGCATCCGCATGCTCACCTTTATCCCCATCGAGGAAATCGACGAAATCGACAAATGGGCTCCGGAACGCATCAATGAAAAGAAAGAACTCCTCGCCTTTGAACTGACAAAACTCGTACACGGCGATGATGAAGCCAAAAAGGCCCAGGATGCCGCGCATGCCCTGTTTGCCGGCGGCGGCGATGATTCCAATATGCCGACGACCGAACTCTCCGACGTTCCTGCCGAAGGCCTCGGCATCATCGATCTGCTCGTCACCTGCAAGCTTGCCCCCAGCCGCGGCGAAGCCCGCCGTCTGATTCAGCAGGGCGGTATTACGGTTGACGAGGTCAAAATCGAAGCCATCGACCACGTCATTACCAAAGATGCGCTCACAGCCGGCGTCAAGATCCGCAAAGGCAAAAAAGTCTATCACCGTGCCGTGATTCGTTAGTTTTTTATGGGCTCACCTTATGCCCCCACTGGGGGCATTACGGTTCGCATCTGTGCCGGGCTATTGGCAAACGGGCCAATACGCCCGACATATTTATATATAATAATTACATTCTCTCGGTATAGCGATAGACTTCGAGTTCCACGAGTTCAAGTGTTTGCGGAGCCTTATTCTGTTCCTTCACAGAGGTTCCATATTTTTCATTATATTTTTTAATATCATCTGCCGTCGCATGCTGGCATCTCGGTTCCGTCAGAGCAAACATGACATATCTTGCTTTGGTTGGCGCAAAAGTCGCTTCCATCTTATTGACATTGCCGCTGGACACTTTCTGATACTTCAGACCGCACGCCAGATGACTTCCGGAATATACGACCTTCCACGTCTTGGCATCCATACTCGTCAGAATATCGAATCCATCGATTTCCATCGTCGTGCTTGGATTGTACAAACGGAATCGATTAATCGTTTCCGCCTTAATCTCATTATTAAGACTGTCCTTGGTCGTATTATTGTTTGTAGGAATCTCATAATAGAAACCGCCAAGATATTTTCCGTCCGCCTTCTGATTGCCATTGGCATCAAAATGCGGTGCAGTCGTCCAGTTTTTGGCCTTATCTGCCGAATCGATCCAATTAAATGATGCGAACGTCGATGCATCATCTTTCTTATATTCGTGTGCAGCATCCGTCATGGCTTCCGGATTCTTGGCTTTGAAATTGCCGAAATAATGAATTTTGGAATCCTTCACCCATCGAAGCTTGTTGTCGAGGGTAATCAGCTCTTTATCCATGCGAGCCTGAATAGCTTTTATTTCTGCAGCTTTTTTAAGGATAGCAGCAAAAGCTGTCTCCGATTTTTTACTGTACCAATTCTTATTCATGGCCTTTGTCAGCGTATCATCCTTTCCTGCCGGGAAGAAATGACTCATAACAAAGTCATGCGAGAAACCTGCAACAGAACGGTTTGTAATCGCTGCATAAGCCATTAAAGCCGTAATATATCCCGTCAGATAATTCGGATGGAGCTGATCTTTTGTAATAATAAAATCTTCCCGTTTATAGGTCCGATAAGTTTTTAATTCGGAATACTTGTTCAGGAAAACGTGATTGACGAGCGATCCCCATGGAACGAAGCGCCATCCCAAATCGTAATAGAGCTTTCTAATCCGGTAAAGCTGATTGACATTCTTATAGCAGCGTTCAGCTTTACAACTATTATATAATTTATCCACCTTGGGAGCCAGAGTAGAAGCATAGCTGGTCTGCATCACCACAAACTGCGTCTTGGGCGGAAAACGCTTTGCGATGTCGATAGCATGCTCATAGGTATTCTCATCAGCGCTCGTTCCGGCTTTTGCATCCGTATCCTTCAAATCCACGCTCGGTCTTCGCTGCTGCAAAAATACATAATCCTGATCATAGAAATCCTGATCCCATCCGTCCACGCATTTTTCGCAGTCCTTTTTCTTTGAACAGTCTACGGATTTTTTGGCGAGTTTTACGACTTTATTTCTATTATTATAGGAGCAGGGATGCTTTTCCTTCATGAGTTGGAATATACCATAGGAATTATAGCTGTCAGGCATATTATCCGTTGAATTTTTGGAGCGTCCCTTTTTGTGACCCGCACTGCCATAGGTAAAATTCGTCACCTTGATGTCCGCATCCTTCTCGACAAACTTCGCGATTTTATAAAAGACGCTGCTCGTCTGCTTCGACCCCGCAGATCCCACGACGACTTCACCATAGTATGTCAGTGAGTTCCCGGTAAACATGATCTTCTTTTTATCGAGAGAAACGACAGGCGAATCCCAGCATTCTCCACTCACGCAGCGATAGCTGCATGTTTTGTCTTTAATAATCCCATTGCTGCATTCATTGAGAATTTTATCATCCTTGCATACATTTTTCGTACATTCCGGAGCTTTGCATGCATCCTTCTCGCAAGCAATATCGCAGGCTTTTTCGCTGATTTTCCCATTGACACAAACATTCAGGATTTTGCCGTCCCTGCATTTATCTTCAGTACATTCTGCAGGTTTGCATGCGCCATTGTCACATCCGAAAGGACAATTCTGTATATTGTATTTTCCGTCCTCACATGATTTCAGCGTCGAATCATCAGAACATTCACTTTGTGTACATTCAGGTTCATCGACACAGGCCCCCGCTTCACACTTGTTTGTACATTCCGATTTTGCCACGACACCATTATCGCATGTCAACAGCGTCCTGCCATCGGAATCGCAAACGGTCTCCGTACATGCGGGTTCCCTGCATTCTTCGTTCTCACATCCATACTGACATACATTTTCAATGATATATCCATTCTTGCATGTTTTGAGTACATCCCCATCGCAAACCGTCTCAGTGCACTCATTCCCCGGTTCTTCATTGGGATCGCTCAGACATGCCCCATTCTCACATCCGAATGGACATGTTTTGATATTCAAAATCCCATCATTGCATTCGTGCAGGTCATTGTCTTCCCCACAGACCGTCTCCGTACACTCCTTTTCGGGCGGTTCAGACGGTTTATCTTTATCACCGTCTTTATCATCGTCCTTGCCATCCTCATTCTTATTTTCTTCGGGATCATCGACTTCCCCCTGATTCCCGTCGTCATCCCCCCCCTGATTGTATTCGAATGGATCCGAACCATCATTATCGGTGTGACCTGACACCGATTCATCACATGCACAAAACAGCAGCGAAGCTGCGGCGATTGCCAGCCAAACAGATGAGATATGTTTCATGGTATTCACCTTTACAGAAAGAGAGGATTGGGTCTGAATGCTGCCCCAAGAAGCTCTGCATCTTTGGGCGTGCATGGCAATTCCCCGATGCCGGTTGGTGTCAGATATACGACTTCGGGTTTGAGTTCGACGCGGAACTGAAGGTAGACACGTTTTGCAATATCCTGAGCAAATTCGATCACTTCAGAGCATGTTGCATGCTGTCGGTTTACGATAGCCAGACAATGTTTTTCGCTCAGCGAAGCGCCTTTAAAGCAGTATCCCTTGTTGTATCCTGCCTGCTCAATGAGCCAGGCAGCCGAGAGCTTTGTCATGCCATTATCGGCCGGATAACTCGGCATTGGCTTATGGTTCTTAATAATACTTGCGGCATTCAGTCGCTGCGCATCCACGCCCGAAACGACGGGATTGACGAAAAAGCTCCCCACACCATGGGTATTGTAATCATTGCGATCATAACACATGGCCTTGGAACGTCTCGTTTCGATCACGACATCGCGCAGCTCGGATGCAGTTTTTGGCTTGTTCAAAGCCATGCGTTTAAACCCGTGTTCTGCGCATCGTTCTGCAGCCTTGTCGGCATCAAACGGCTCCAGCCGAAGCGTCACCGAAACAATAATAAAAGGATTGTCTGCGGTCTTGAGTGCTGTCTGCCGATATCCAAAAGCCAGATGTTCCCTGCGCAGCGTCAGCACATCACAGTCGTTCTGATGCACGGCTTCGGCGCTTACAAAACATTCCGATATTTCCTGTCCATAGGCACCGATATTCTGGACCAGACTTCCGCCCGCAGATCCCGGAATGCCGCTCAAAGCCTCGATGCCACCGAGATTTCTGCGACAGGATTCAGCCACGACATCATCGAAATTGGCCCCGGCATCCATTTTGACCAATACAGATCCATCCTGCTGCGGCAACCATTCGACGGCTTTCATCGCAGGATGAATGACGTATCCGTTGAATCCCTCGTCTGCAATCAGCGTATTGCTTCCCGCCCCCAGGATAAAGACGGGGACGGATTCAGCATGTGCCATCTGCAAAGCATCCAGGATATCCTGAACTGAATCGGCTTCGACAAATTTGCGGGCTTTGCCTCCGATTCCCATCGTCGTATGATCGGCAAGTCCGTAATTGTCCCAAATCTGCATAAGACTTCCCCCTATTCCTTTGTCACATCATTGACGATTTCGACGGCCTGAGTCTGAATTTTTGCGAGATGATCGCTGCCGAGGAAGCTCTCTGCATATATTTTGTAAATATCTTCGGTTCCGGAAGGTCTGACCGCAAACCATCCACTCGGTGCACAAATCTTGAGTCCACCGATGGGAGCACCGTTTCCGGGTGCATTGGTCAGTACGCGTTCGACTTTTTCGCCGGCGAGTTCGTCGATGCGAAGCTTATCAGCAGTAAGGGAACCAAGGAGTTTGCGGACCCGGGCATCTGCAGCCGTTTCGATGCGTCCGTAGGCCGGTTCACCGTATTTATTCACATGGGCCTGGTGACGTGCAGCCGGATCGATTCCTGTTTTTGCCGTCATTTCGGCCGCGAGCAGACATGGAATGATGCCGTCCTTATCGGTAGACCAGACGCCGCCATCGAATTGCAGGAAAGATGCGCCCGCAGATTCTTCGCCGCCAAATCCCAAAAGTCCGCTGAACAGCCCATCGACGAACCACTTGAAGCCGACCGGGACTTCGTAAACCTCTCGCCCGATACCTTCGCAAACGCGATCGATGAGTGCGCTCGACACGAGAGTCTTACCGACTTTCATATTGCGCGGCCAGTGTTCGCGGGTCGTATAAAGGTATTCAATCATCACGGCGAGGTAGTGATTGGGGTTCATGAGTCCGCTGCGCGTCACGATACCGTGTCTGTCGCCGTCCGGATCATTGCCGAAAGCCAGATCAAAATCATTTTTCATTTCGATCATCGAGGCCATGGCATAGGGCGATGAGCAATCCATACGTATTTTGCCGTCGTGATCGCGCGTCATAAAACCAAATGTCGCATCGATATAGGGCTGCGTATTGGTCATATTCAAATGATAGGCTTCGGCGATGGCATTCCAGAAATCGAGCGTCGAACCGCCCAGAGGATTGACGCCGAGATGAATCCCCGAAGAAGCGATGGCATCCATATCGATGATATTGCGCAAATCTGCGACATAAGGCGCAATATAATCTTCTTCATGAATATGTTCGTGCCTGCGGTCGGCCCCAAGGACGACGCGTTTTACGCCGCGATTATCGTCCATCAGCAGTTCATTGGCACGATTCTGAATCCATTTGGTCGTCTCGGTTCCCGCAGGTCCGCCGGTGGGAGGATTATACTTAAAACCACCGAACATCGGGGGATTGTGCGACGGCGTAATGATGATGCCGTCCGAAAGGCTGGGATCATCATTCGATTTTCCATGGTTGTGGCGCAAAATGGCATGGCTGACGACCGGCGTCGGCGTATAGGTCAGTCCGCGCTGCACAACCGTCTCGACGCCATTGGCACACAGCACTTCGAGTGCCGTAATGAATGCCGCCTCGCTCAAAGCATGGCTGTCCATACCGATATAAAGCGGCCCGCGAATATTTTCTTTTAAACGATATTCTGCTACCGCCTGGCTGATGGCCTGAATATGCATCTCGTTAAAAGACGCCTTGCTTGACACACCGCGATGCCCACTCGTACCAAAGGAAACGTGACATGCAGGATTGCTCATATCCGGCCGAATCGTGAAATAATCGGACATCAGACGTGCAATATTCGTCAGTTCGCGGGGATTGGACTTTTTACCAGCTTCAGGATGAATCGCCATACCAACATCTCCTTTTGTGATGATGAGCAACAAAGCCGACGGGCCTTGTAAAATTGAACGGCGGCATTATAGCATTTTTTGTTATTGACACACCACACTTCTTGATACCGGCCTTGTGTCCGTTTGATGCGGACACTACGGCCCGGTTCGGCCGCTATTGCATACGCGGCCGTCGGCGCGCTATGGGCGCGGCGGCTCTTGCCGCGTGCTTCATACGCGCGCCCTTCTTATTTATGCAAATCATTTATCCGAAAGGAGGGCAGCGCGCATTATCACTCAGGATCAGGGAGCAGCTTCCTCATTCTCCGGCTTATTCTCTAATTCCGGATTTTCCTCATTGAACTCATCGGATTCCAGAACAGCCTGTTTGGCAGCACGCGATTCGTAGGAATTTACAGCATCCGCCAACCAATCCTTCAAGCATGCATTGCAATCTTTTTTAACAAATCTTTTGCCGGATTTTACTTTGCATTCCGCATCGCGGGATTCATTCATGGGTTTAAGGATGTAATTAAAAATTTCCTCAGAGAATGCATCCTGCTGCGCAAGGCGCGTCAATTTCTTTCTGCGATCACGACAATTTGACTTATCCAGCCGCCAGATTTCAACGGATTCCTTCAGCCATTCCGGAACATCTTTGTTATCGAGTGCATCGTACGTCTCAATCATGTGGGAGCGGCGTACTTCAAACTTGTCATAGCCAGTTTGTATAATCAGCCACGCCATTGAAGTTGCCGATACCGTTGTCCCCTCTTTGATAATGGCATTCTTAAAGTCCACATAATTGTCGCGCGAGAAAAAGTCATTGGCAAGCTTGCTGATAGCCGGATTTCGACTGCCATTTTCTTCGATTGCAAAAAGATGAGCAATCGATTCCATGATTTCTTCATTATATTTGCGCGCTTTTGCCGTCATGGCATAGAGGCGCAGGAAATTCGGATGATCCCAGTATTTTTCCCGCACACTATCCAAAGACTTCATGGCATCATCGTAGTCTTTGTCATTGTAAAATTCCATCGACTTAAGGATTGCATCTTCGTGCGACAGAACTTTGTCGTAAGAAATTTTATATTCATCTACGTCATAATTATAAGGCTGTGGTTCGCCAATTTCTTCGGGCTCATCAGGGACATCAGGAACAGCAGCAGGCGGCTCAGCCACCTGAGCGACATCAGCCACTTCGGGCGCATGCTTTTTCTTATTATCCATATTATCCAGCACGAGCTTTCCGAGGATAATGATAAAGATCAGCAAAAGAACGATCAGCAGGCTCAGCTGCCAGTTACGATGATTCGCAAATGACGATTTGGATTCCTGTGCCTGAATGTTATCAGAAATGACGACCTGGCCTGAAGGCTGACTCGGCGCCTGGCTCTGGGCATTGAGCGCCTGCATACTGATGGAAAGTGAATGTGAACTCAGGATGGACGACAGATCACCATTCTGAGCACCATCTGCAGACAACAGCAGCAAAGCCTCATCCAGCTTTGGAATGATGTCCATCGCAGACTGATACCGATCGTTTGGATCTTTTTGGAGCAGTCCCTGTACCAATCCATCCAGCAGCTGATACTGCGGAATATCGCTCGGCAAATGAGGTGCCGGATCATTGACCTGCTTAATCAACAAATCGATGTAATTCTTTCCGTCAAACGGCGGATGCCCAACGAGCATCTCATAGAGGATAACACCGGCGGCATAGAGATCAGCGCGATGGTCGACAGGATCCCCCTGTGCCTGTTCAGGCGAAATGTACTGCGGCGTACCATAAATCTGCCCAGCCTGGGTCAGTGTCTTCAGATCACCGCCGCTATTTTCAATATGTGCGATACCAAAATCGATGAGTTTTACAAAATCATCACACCCTTCTCGCTGGATCAGGAATACGTTATCGGGCTTAACATCACGATGAACGATTCCGACCTGATGAGCACTGCTCAGTGCCCCCATCAACTGTCTGGCGATTCTGACGCTTGCCAGCGCGCTGAGCCGTCCCATGCGTTCCAGACGCTTTTTCAGCGTCTCACCTGCGAGCAGCTCCATTACGATGTATGAATCCCCCTGTTCAGTGGTATCATAATCCATCACCGTACAAATATTGGAGTGTTCAAGGGAAGCAGCAGCCTGCGCTTCGCGCCTGAACCTTTTTTTGTACTCATCCTTATCGGCAAAATCACCGTGCAATACCTTGATTGCAACAGTTTTTTGCATTTTGAGGTGTTCAGCCCTGTAAACCGTTCCCATTGCCCCTCCCCCAAGGATGTCAATGATCCGATATTTACCGCTGAGAATATCCCCTGAATTATAATTCATCTGTATTTGCCGTTAATCTACCACTACCAATCATACGGTGACATACGAAATGCCACGGTGGCATTCATACACCCAAACAACCATATTACCACATTCTGGTATTTTTATTCAATACCACAAGGATATAGACAAACTCATGCCGGCACCGGCCAAAACAAGGGCCAATGCTATTGCCCCTGCAAAAGGCCGAACAGAACGAATCTCCAGCCGTTTTAAAATAAAACACAGATTGTTGATGGCTGCGATCAAAGTAGAGCAACCAAAGACAACGGCCATGGCACATGGGCCATTGATCCCGGGGAACATGCAGAATACACCGACAGTCCCGGCAACGAGAAGAACGAGTTTTATCACCCCCGATACGACACGGCGCTGTTCGCCGCCTATCGCAATCATGATTCCCTCAAAGATGAATGCACAGAATGCCGGCAAAAATGCACATAAGATAATCGCTACCGGAACGACATTGCCCCATTCTTCATTATAGATGAGAGGAATCAGATGCATCGCTGGAGCGAGGAACGCAACGATGACGCCGCAGATCAGGATTAATCCTTTTAGTATTTTGGTCATCAGCGTTCTGAGTGTCTCCAGATCATCCTGGACCTTCGAAAAAGATGCAAAGAAGACGTTATTGGCAGTTCCTGAAAGCGACTGCACCGGATAGACAGTAAACTGCTGTGCCTGCGAATAAATACCGAGGGCTGCCGGAGACAGGAATGCAGCCAGCAGCAGCTTATCTATCTGATTGAAGATCTGAGCCAGAGACAGGGACAAAAACTGAAAAAAGCTGAAGTGCGAGAGCTGTCTGAGATCATCCCGATTCAGACAAAGTGCCGGTTTCCACTGTACAGAAACCGAAGCAACCGTCCATCGAATCAGGCGCTGTGCCACGACAGCTATAGCGATGGAAAGTGCACCATATCCCTGAATGGCAAGGACCAGCGAAACGCCCGAAAATGTCACTTCCCCAATCAAATCCCTGACAGCCAGGTTTGTAAAACGCAGATCTTTCTGAAGAATGGCATTGGGAACGATAGCTGCCCCATTAAAGGGCAGCGCAAATGCAGCAAGAATTGCCAGCCCGGCTGGCAGTGCGAATGCCGATTCGATCCAGGATGAACCAATGATGATGGCTGCAGCGATCAGGGCTGAAGATATCATGACAAAGGTAAAAACAGACCGATACATTCGATCCGATGTTTGTTTTTCTTTTATGATGGATGTTCCGAATCCAAAGTCAGCCAAAGCAACCGGCAGATTCACGCAAGCCAGAATCAGCGCCATCAACCCGATGTCCCACGGCGACATCCAAAATGGCAAAAGGCATATGGTCACGAATCTGAGGCCCATCGAAATGACACGAAGCCCCATGCTCGTTACAAGTCCATGGATGATTGTTTTAAGAATATTCGCCATGTGATTTCCTGAATCTCCAGACAACAGGCATTCAAAATCGAAATATCAATCGTCCGGTTCGAGAATTTGCCGAAGTCTTTCATGTGAGCTAAATAAAGCACGCATTGGACATCGCATTCAATGACGATTTGCCAATCACGGAGTTATCGTGTCAAATCAAAAGTGTCGTTTATGTCTGAAAGTCAATCCACCAGGCAGTCGTTTCTGCAATTTTTGCGGAAACGATTTGACGTTTTCCATTCAGCCTGATGGTCTTCTGCCCGCTGGTGCCATTTTACGCGGCAGCTATGTCGTTGAAAATGTCATTGGCGAAGGCGGAATGGGCGTGGTGTACAGCTGCCATCACAAAACCCTTGGAACGCGGTATGCCCTGAAAGTTCTCGATCCCAAGCTGGCCAGAATTGAAATTCTCCGTCAGCGTTTTCTTGCGGAAGCCAAGATCCAGGCTACCGTCAGACATCCCCATATTGTCCATGTTCTCGATGTCATCGACAGCGACAAGGAAGGCGGGATTCCGGGCGTACTTGCCATCGTCATGGAATTCATCGAAGGAGAGCCGCTCGATCAGAAGATCGAAGAAAACCAGCTTTCAGAACGCGATGCCGTATCGACGGCACTGGTCGTTCTGGATGCCATTGGTTTTGCGCATCACGCGAGTATTGTTCACCGCGATTTGAAACCGTCCAACATCATGATCAGCGCAGCCGAATCCAAAGATGCCCTGTACCGCGGTGTCAAAGTCATGGATTTTGGTATTGCCAAGCTTCTTCAGGACAACGAACAGCGCACGGTGACCGGAGCCCAGATGGGGACTCCCCAATACATGGCTCCGGAACAGATTGAAAATGCCCGCGATGTCGATGAACGCACCGATCTTTATGCCATCGGACTGACGCTTTACGAGATGCTGTGCGGGCGAAAACCATTCCAGGATTACCGGGAATTTGAGCTTATCAAAGCCCAGCTGTCCATCAAACCGCCCTCCATGCGCACCTATCGCAGCGATATATCCGATCGTCTGGAAGCGATCGTGATGAAATCGCTCGAAAAGAACCGGGCCAACCGCTATCCCAATGCGGAATCGTTCCAGAGGGCACTGCTGTCTCTTGGGGGGTATGATGACATTCCCCTGATGCTCAATCCTTACGATGGCACATCCGTCGTCCAGACCAATCAGAAGCTGCAGCGCAAAATTGAGCGCGCCATTGCCAAAAGCAACGAAGCCGGCAATTCTGAAGGGAAATCCGAGAAATCCAAAATTGCCGCGAAACCTGCGCGTCAAGCCGTCAAAGAGATCAGTATTTCGTCCGAAGCGAAGAATGCCAAGAATTCAAAGCTTCCCATCGAATCCAAATCCGAGCCCAAAAAGAACGCCTCATCCGAAGCATTTGCAAAGACTGAATCCGCCGAAAAGCTTCCCAAATCCAGCCCGCATAAATCGATCGTACAGATTTCCAAAGAAAAAAAGCAGAAGGATTCCGATACCCCCTCCAAGACTTTCAAGCGAAACAAATCGTCAGTCAAAGCTTCGATAGCATCAGAATCCCGCGCATCCAAAGAGAACAAAGCCCCGGCCAGTTCTCAGCCCCCACAGCCCGCCAAATCCGAAAAGGTCGTTTCATCGCCGCAGGCAGTCGCTGCGGATATCAAACAGATCGAACATAAAAAAACGCCTCCTCCCAGCGAAGCTGTCGAGAAGCCCAAAAAGTCATCCCAGCATCAGACGCCTGTAAAACGGCCGGTACAGAAAGACCAGGTGCAGAAGAAAAGATCCTCCAAAGCCCTTAAAATTGTTTTGGTGGCCATTCTTTTATTGCTGATAGCTGGCGTCATCTACCGACAACATCAGGAGATGCCGCTTCCATCACCGGTTTCGGTGCAGGAACCGGATTCGGACGCAGGCCATGCAGACTCACAAGTCAAAGTGGACGATGTTTCGAGCCTTCCTTTGCGTGAAATCGCCACAGAAACCGGACGCATGACCGTCATAGCACCTGCTCGCCACTGGATAAGCACAGAAAAGCGCGATGAGCTCCACCAGGTTGAACTGGGAGAATTTGCCATCGATCAGGTCGAAGTTTCGTACTATCAGTACAGCCGCTGCGTCGATTCCGGAAAGTGTCCTCCCGTTGCGAATATTCCCGACGACATCAACGAACCGGTCACCGGCATTGGCTATGGGAGTGCAGAAGCCTTTTGTCAGTTTGCGGGAAAAACCCTTCCCACAGAAGAGCAGTGGGAGGCCGCAGCCAGATTTGGCGGCGAAAACAACGGCATTACCTACGTCAATGTTTCTTGCGAAAACATCCATTTTGGGGCTTCATCACACGGAGAATGCAAGGGCAAATCGCCCAAAGGACCGGAGAGTGTCTTTGCCAGGACTCAAAGCGGCAATCCCGGACATATTCTCAACATGCTTGGCAATGTTCGCGAATGGACATCGACAGCCGACAAAAAATCCCCTCAAAAATACATCACCAAAGGCGGAAGCTGGCAATCCGACCGACAGGATATCAACATCAGCGGCAGAGTTTTAGCCTCGGCCAATACGGGAGAGGAAGATCTGGGATTCAGGTGCATCCTGACCAAATGACAGGTTTCTGCGCGTATGCCGCAGGCATAGCGCAGAAAAGCAAGCCGTAGTGCCGGCGCTGCCGGCACAAGGCGCGCCACAAAAAAAAAGACAAAAAGATAGGTTTTCACACAAAATCCGCTATATATGCCATGGAGAAATTTTTTTGAGGATTTGATCATGCCCGGATGGATTCCAATCGCGATATTGTTCATGATAATGCAGGTTCCCGCTGCACTTGCCGATATTTATCGCTACGAAACCCGTGACGGAGAAATCATTCTGACCACGGAAGTCCGAAAAGATCTGAAACTCATTGAAGTGATTCGCGATACATCTCCATCGCCGCGCAAATCACCGTCCAAATCAGCCGCCGACCATCCCAGGACCGCGCAGGCTCCGTCAAAGGATGCATCGCGGGATTACGACGCGTATATTCAGGAAGCCTCGAAGCTCTATGGGATTCCTGCAGCTTTTATCAAAGCAGTCATCCGCATCGAGAGCAATTTTAACCCGAGGGCCGTCAGCCGCGTAGGTGCGATGGGGCTCATGCAGCTCATGCCGGCCACTGCGGAACACATGCGCGTCACGGATCCTTTTGATCCGCGCGAAAATATAATGGGCGGTACGAGATATTTGCGCCGTCTTTCGGACCGATACGACGGCGACATCAATCTCATCCTCTCGGGGTATCATGCCGGACCGGGAAACGTCGAAAAAGTCGGCGGCATTCCTTTCGAGAACACCCAGCAATACGTCAAAAATGTCTACAGCTGGTACGTGCGGTACCGCAATGAAATGAATAATATCAGTCAATGATTTAGGAATGATCCGTTCGTGCAGCCAATGCTTTGGAATGCACTGGCCTGCACCATCCGGCTTCTGTCATTTGACTTCGAAAATATCTTTCGAATCCGATTTTTCGTCCGACGTCTGATTCTTTTGGCCGATGTCTTCGACAGAGAGACCTTCTTCCGAATCCGATTTTGCATCCGCCGTCAGCTGCTTCTTTTGGTCGATACTGCGGCACACAAGTGAATAGATCACCAGCGCGATACCCGAAACGAATGCAATGACAACGAAGTAGTACCAGATATGATGTGCATTGGCATAGGTCGCAGCGATCTCGGCATCCGTAAGATTTTCGGGCAGCGTTTTGGGATCGGGACAGTACTTATCGAGCAGAAAACCACTGATGAAGAAACCGGCAATTGTGGAAAAGAACGAGTGCAGGTGGGAAAATCCGAGATAAACGCCTTCTTCGCCCTTGGGAGCCTGCAGAGAGAAAAACTCGAGAAAGCGCGGAGAAATGAAGCATTCCGCCAATCCCTGAAGGGCAATGCCGACGACCAGCATAAATGTGAAGGGATGGAGTCCGAGTATCGAGTCCCCTGCACCATCGCGCAGCCACGGACCAAGGCTCATGGCAAACGCCGAAAACGGCATGATAAACATGCCGAGGGTCATCGAAGTGATGGCCTTTTTCTTACGCATCCATTGGGTTACGAAAATGACGCAGATCACGACGACGAACGGATTGACGTTGGCGATCCACTCGGGTTTGGCGTCTTCGCCGACGGTCCGGATGACATATTTGGGCATGGAAGCATAGAGCTGCTGCTGAACCGTCCAGAAACCGGCAATGATCAGCGTCAGCACGAGCAGCCGGGCATTCGTCAGTATTTTGAACAGTGTATGAAAGAGTTCCCCGAATGTCTTGCGCTCTGATTGTTCATCCTCTTTGGGATGATAGAACAAAAATGCGATGAAGAGTGCGACCAGACAAACCGCGGAAGAAAAGTAATTGATGTATTCGATTCCGATTCCCTGGCGAACGAAGGGTATGAACGTCTTGCCCAGAAAAGCTCCGATGTTGACCGTCCAATAAAATAGAGAAAAACCGCGAGCCCGGTTCGTTTCGTCCGTCGTTTTGGCAACGGTTCCGGTGATGAGCGGTTTAATGAATGCGGATCCGATGACCAGGACGAAAAGAAACAGACAAACCGTAACCTTATCATGCCAGACGCCGAGCATTCCATAACCGAAGGACAGCAGCGCAAAGGCCATAAGCATGGCGCGCCGAAATCCGATCCGATCCGAAATGACCCCCATGAACGGCGGCAGCAGATACAGCAATCCCGCAAAGACACCGGCAATAATACCAGCTGTAATATCGGAAAAGCCGACGACACTCGAAAGATAGAGCGTGATGAGAACAAAGAATCCATAGTAAGCGGCGCGTTCACACAGTTCCAGTGAATTGGCAAACCAAAACGTCCCGGAAAACCGCCAGGTGGATTTGGGTTGAGTTGAATCAGGCATAAGCCTCCTTTTTTGTTTTGCTCAAAGCCAGGGAATCGATGCGAAAAGATCGGAACCATCCATTCTCAGCCAGAAGCTGCAGCTAACCGTCATATCCGAGCCCCCGAAGGGCAGAATCTTTTCATTATCCATGAATCCCCGAACGGACATTCAGTATTCGTGCAGGGATCCGATGTGTGTATCGTATTTTGTTCAGGGTTACAAGCCGAACGACATCCATCTTCATGCTTTAGATAGTTCAGGACTTTTGCTACAAATTGACAAAAAATAATTTTTTCACATTTCAGCCAATTTGCACCATCCATCAAGTCTGATATAATCACGAAGGTTTTGGGGAGAGAATCATGAAATTCCTATATTCTGCAATAACCCTGCTTTCTGTTTTTTTGGCCGTCTGCCTGTTCTCACCGAAGACAGCGATGTGCCAATCCAAGTCTGTTGAAGAGTGGAAAAAAGTGACGAGCACCAAAGACTGGCGCTCGGGTATGGACAAAATCAAGGAGCAGATTGAGGCAAAAAATTTCGATGGTGCTCTTCAGACATCCGAAAGTCTTTTCAGCATTTGCCGCGATGATCCCCTTCTTTATCTCTATACGGGTATCGCAGTCCGTGGTACCGGCGATATACCGAGAGCCCTGAAGTACTTTATCAAAGCAAGTGAATTCGCTGCCGAAAAGCCACTCAACTACAGGGATGCACAGCTCATCTGGAACACCTTGTACGAAACAGAGAATCCGGACAGTGCCCCCCAGGCCGTTTCGGCACTTCAGGATGAGCTCAAGGGCGTAAAATCAGAACTTGAGATACTGAAAAACCAAAATCAGTCCAGTGAAGCCATTCTTCGATCAACATTGGGCATCGACATCGTCGAGACTTACAAAATAATCACGTGGACAGGGGTCGCGGCCGCAGGTGCCGGTCTTGCCATGATCATCGGCGGAACAGTTGGCGCTGCAACACAAAACCCAGCCTATATCAAGCGCAGCGAAAGCAAAGAAGAGTATTATATTTACAGTCAATACGTCACTGCCTGGACATTCCTTGGCATCGGTATTGGATTTACTGCCATTGGAACCATTCTTGCCGGATATGGCGGTTATTATCTGGCGAAAATAAACAAAGCAAATTCCTCTGAATCTGATAACTACGCCATTGCCCTCGCCCCCGGAGGTGTCAGCTTCAGCATGTCTTTTTAAGCATTCCTGACGCCCAAAGAGACTGCAAACACTTTTGAATCGTCATTTTTTTGAGCATTAAATCACCTGGCCGAGTTATTCTCATGTTGAATCATAGAATTCCACTACTAATGATATGGCTCATTCACTGCCTCGCCATTTGGGGATGTGATATTGCCACCGGCCTGTCTCCGAACCTGTGTCTCGAATATGGTGACAGCTCAATTTGCGAGAATGACGAGAATCAGATTGGATTTGTCCGCAAGTGCGAAAGCGGGAAGACAATTGCATCCACGTGTGATAATAATTTTTCATGCGATGCGAACAATATTGATTGCGGCGAATGCAGGAATTTCGATTACTTTTGCAAGGATAATGAAGATAAGACGGGTGTTGTCTCCACCTGTGCCGATGGTAAATGGAGTACTGCTGCCTGTTCAAATGTATCATGCAACACCAATAACGAATGCGGTTCTTGCCTGAATGGCCAGACCAAATGCATTTCCGACGGCACAACAGCGCAAGTTCTGACCTGCATCAACGGGGAGTTTCAGCATACCCACGACTGCCAGAATGCGTCGTGCGCCGATGATTCCGAATGCGGAAATTGCATTAACGAAGATACCAAATGCGTCGAAATCAATGGCAAACCGCAAATACTCGTCTGCAAGGATGGTCAGTATCAATACATGTCGACCTGTCATGACGTTTCCTGCACGAATGGCAAAGAATGCGGCGAATGTCTGAATGACACACAAAAGTGCGAAAATGATGAGGAAAGCGGCACCGGCACGGTCTTTCTGTGCCGCAACGGCCTCTACGAAAAGATTCAGGAATGCGACAATAAATCCTGCAGCGGCAATGAGTGCGGCGAATGTCTGAACGAAAACTACAAATGCGAAAACGATGACGAAGGGCTTGGATACAGAAGCATTTGTAAAAATGGTATTTACGAGGATTATGAATCGTGCATGGGGTTTTCGTGCAAAGATGAGGTATCATGCGGTTTCTGTCTCAACGACGATCAGATGTGCGAAAACGATGAGCATCAGGTTGGACTGGTTTCAACATGCAAAGACGGATACTTTGGTGCCCCCATCAGCTGCTCATCTGCTTCATGTTCCAGAAACACCTGCGGTACATGCATCAATGGCAGCGTAAGCTGTTCGAATGACAACAACTATAACGGCTCCTTAACCAACTGCAACGATGGTCAAAAGGTGATCAGCAATTGCCCCAACAAGAATTCCTGTTCATCCGCGACAGAGTGCGGCAAATGCATCACCGGAACCCAAAACTGCGTCAACCACGGCAATACGGGCGTTTTAACGACATGTTTCAATGGCAGCAATACCGACCAAAACTGTCCGGGTAATTTTTCCTGTTCAGGAGCGGTCTGCGGCGAATGTATCAATGGCGCCAGAATCTGCAAAACGAACGCCAACGGCGTCGGGGCTTTGACGACCTGTAACAACGGCAAGAATACGACGGCGAACTGCCCAAACGGCAACTCCTGTTCGTCCGCAACCACCTGCGGTGGATGTAGAAATGGAGCCAAATCCTGCCATAATAACGGCAACAGCGTTGGGATACTGACGACCTGCGTCAACGGCAACAACACAAACCAGAACTGCCCCGGCAATTATTCCTGTTCATCCAATTCGGCCTGCGGTGCATGCAGGAATGGCACCAAAAAGTGCGAAGGGAGAGACGCATACAACTGCAGCGGCGGAGTCTGGAAATTCCGAACCAGATGCAATAAAGCCTGCAGCTCCGGCAATTGCTCTTGAGTTTTTTGGGGGGCAGCTATCGGCCTGCGGCCGATACGCCTGCCCTTCGCCGCTATGCCCATGGCATACGCGGCGATTTTCGTTTGTGTGAGTGCCCGGAGTCCACAAAATAATAAAACGCCGCGTATTGGCGCAGCCAATAGCGGCGTTCAGCGAGCGTATTTTTGTAGAGACGTTCCGCGGAACGTCTCTCAAAAAAAGCGAGCAACGGCGCGGCGTATAGAATAGCCGTGCCCACAAAATCCCAAATTATGCCTTGCCGTTCGAGCCGAGGACGTTGATGATTTTGTGCATATAGAGTTTTTTCATTTCGTCGCGGGCGGGGCCGAGGTATTTGCGGGGGTCGAATTCGCCCGGTTTGTCGGCGAAGACTTTGCGGACGGCAGCGGTCATGGCGAGACGCGAGTCGGAGTCGATGTTGATCTTGCAGACGGCCGATTTGGAAGCTTCGCGGAGCTGTTCTTCGGGGATGCCGACGGCATCGGGGAGTTTACCGCCATTTTCGTTGATGATTTTGACGTATTCCTGAGGAACGGACGAGGAACCGTGGAGAACGATGGGGAAACCGGGGAGTTTCTTTTCGATTTCGTGGAGGACGTCAAAGGCGAGGGGCGGCGGAACGAGGAGGCCGGTCTTGGGATCGCGGGTGCACTGTTCGGGTTTGAATTTGTAGGCACCGTGGGAGGTTCCGATGGAGATGGCCAGGGAGTCACAGCCCGTGCGAGTCGCGAAGTCGATGACTTCTTCGGGGCGCGTATAGTGGGATTCTTCGGCAGCGACTTCGTCTTCGACACCAGCCAGGACGCCGAGTTCGGCTTCGACGGTGACGTCATGGGCATGGGCGTATTCGACGACTTTGCGGGTCAGGGCGATGTTTTCTTCGTAGGGCAGTGCGGAGGCGTCGATCATGACCGACGAGAAACCCGTGTCAACACAGCTCTTGCAGAGTTCGAAGCTGTCGCCGTGGTCGAGGTGAAGGACGATCTGGGGATTTTCCCAGCCAAGTTCCTTGGCGTACTGGACGGCGCCTTCGGCCATGTAGCGAAGCAGGGTCTGGTTGGCATAATTGCGGGCACCCTTGGAAACCTGCAGAATCACCGGGGATTTGGTCTCGGCCGAAGCCATGATGATGGCCTGGAGCTGTTCCATGTTATTGAAATTGAATGCGGGAATGGCATAGCCGCCGGCGACGGCTTTGGCAAACATTTCGCGGGTATTGACGAGACCGAGTTCTTTGTAGCTGACCATATTTTCTCCTTATAAAAGCCCCAATCCGGGGCATAAATGACGACATTTTTTACGCTGATGTGAATTAATTCGCAATGAGCAATCTTGTTTTTAACAAACGGATTTGCTCAGGCCTAACGGCCTTCGCAGATTAAACATGAGCAGCGTTAGCTGCGAACAAATCCGTTTGTTAAAAATCAATCCGACAATTTATCCTTGAGCTTCTGGAAAAAGCTCTTTTCGGGGACAAATTCAACGCCCTGTGATTTGGCGAAAGCCTCGATATGTTCGCGTTCGGAATCGTTCAGGCGCGTCGGGATATCGATTTTGAGAATGACGATGAAATCGCCGCGTTGATCCGAATTGACTCTGGGGACGCCGAGGCCCTTGAGTTTGATTTCATCTTCGGGCTGAGTTCCGGCGGGCACGACGATTTTCTGAGGTCCGTCGAGCGTTTCGATTTCGAGTTCGCAGCCGAGGATGGCCTGCGCGACGTGAATATGTTTTTCGACATAGAGATTGAGACCGTCGCGCTGAATGGTTTTATGAGGTTTGACCGTCAGATAGACATAGAGATCGCCGGCCGGTCCGCCTTTGACACCGGCACTGCCCTTTCCGCGAACTCTCAGGCGCGATCCGTCATTGACGCCGGCAGGAATCTTGACGGGTTCTGTTAATTTTTCGACGATACGGCCCTCGCCTTCGCAATGGGGGCATGGTTTATCGATTTTGACGCCTTCGCCGTGGCACTGCGGACATGTGGTCTGAATAGCAAAGAATCCCTGCTGCATCTGAACGCGGCCGCGTCCGCGGCAAGTCGGGCACTCGGTTTTCTTTGCATCAGGAGCAGCTCCCGTTCCGTGGCAGTCTTCGCATTCCGCATAGCGCGATATGGTGACATCCTTGTGGGTGCCCTTGACAGCTTCTTCGAAGGTAATTTCGAGCTCTGTACGCATATCTTCGCCCTGCATGGGACCGCCGCTTCGACCGCCGCCACCGCCGAACAGCGAACTGAAAATATCTCCGCCGCCGAACAAATCTCCGAAGTGAGCAAAGATATCATTCATATTGGGGCCGGCATAACCCGATCCCTTCAGGCCTTCTTCACCATACTTGTCGTAAATCTGGCGTTTTTCGGGGTCGCTCAGTACTTCGTAAGCTTCGGAACATTCCTTGAATTTGGTTTCTGCTTCGGGATTGCCCTGATTGTGGTCGGGATGCCACTGCATGGCGAGTTTCCGGTAAGCTTTTTTAATTTCCTTTTCGTCCGCATCGCGCGAAACGCCCAATATTTCGTAATAATCTTTAGCCATGTTTCCACTCTGGTATGGGGGGTTATTCCATCATACCCCCGAAAAGCGGGGGAACAGGCTAAACACGGGATAGAATGCGTCAAGTAACGGGACGCATTTTTTAAGTTGTTAGTTGTTAGTCGTTAGTCATTAGTTTTTACAAGCAATTACCGGAATCGTTTCAGTAGAACGGCTCTCCGGGATTTCACTATTCACTATTCACTAACCACTATTTTCATGGGTTACGCTACGCTCACCCACGGCTAGTGCTACGAATGTGACGCCCCACCGGGGCGTGTCTGATTATATTTTGTACAGACATTCCGCGGAACGTTTCTGCTAACCACTAACAACTATTAATGATTGATGCTCCAGAAGCTCAGGCTGCAGTTGAATACCGATGTAAAGACGCTCGAATTCGCATGTATTTTGTGGAAATACAACAGATTGTAAAGTTTATTGACGAGAATTTCGATCGGTTCGAGGGTTTGATCTGCTGCATCGACGATATGTCCGGTACCCAGTATTTTGCTGATGTGCAGTATCTGGAAGATGAACGAAAGCAATACGGATACGAAATAAATCAATAGTTTAAATACGATCACCAGAAGTTCGAGCACGGCCATCAAAATCGTTCGGATGAGGATTCCGCCCGGAACAAACACGATGGGCAAAGTAAATCCGCGCTGTTCATCGCGAAATCGAACGATCATTTCGAGTGCGGCAATGATGTACTGCAGGACCAAAAAAACAATGATGCACACCATGAGTGGGGCATGAGAAGCGATCGGTGACTGTATTGGGGCAAAGAATTTTGCGACAGGCATCTGAGGCGGGAGATTGTGGATGTACTCAATGATGGCATCACCGAGCAGCACGCAGACGACGACCATCGCAACTTCTGCGATGATTGCAGCAACCGTGATGCGTTTATCTCCTGCAAGCTCATATCTGGTCATATCTGATTATCCTGTTTTTGACTGGATATCGAAAAACGATTTGCGGCGCGTATTGGCGCAGCCAATAGCGACGCAGGCCGGGCCGTATGTGCCATCGGCACAAAGGCCGGCCTACAAAAAGGTTATGGAATTTTCCGAAGCTTTCCGGAACTGATGATTTTGGCAATTGCAGTCGCCGCACTGTTCAGCGAACTGCGTCCCGGATAACCGCTCATCACGACGATCCACGCCTGATTGTTGCTCGGATCGAAGATATAGACGTTATCCGTGAACCAATCCTCGGAAAAGCCTGGTTTTGAATAGAATTTTACGCGGCTGTCCTTGAAAACCGCAGCGAATCGATCGACCATTTCGGTACCGCGCACGCGGTCGGAACTGCGCATGGCGCGCCTGAGCACGAGCAAATCCTCGCGTTTGAGATTGAACGATTCATCGGCAGGCAGCTGTTCCTGAAGCATGAGGCGCCGGGATGACTCGCCCAAATCCTGCAGCGACGTGCATGCTCCGGATGTGCAGACTGCTGAAGCCTTTGAATTCACGGCAGGAAGTTTGACCGTCTTTTTACCCTCAGTCAGCGTAATGGCCGGAGAAATGCGAAGAGATGGATCCTCGCCGAGCGACTTCCAGGTGGATTGTTCGTAGGCGCGATTCAGGGCGGTCTGGGTAATGCCGTATCGGGAGGTCAGTATTTCCTTGTGGAGTTTATCGAACGACGCGAGCTGAACGACGCGGTTGTAAGAGATGTTGTTGCTGTTGATAATCGCCGACTCGACGAGTTCCCCGACCGTCGTCGTATAAGGCTTTTTGCCGTGGAACGTAACTTTTGCCCGGGAAGTAAACCCAAGTTCGTCGATGCGTTTGAGTGCGGCAATCGCAGCAAAGAGCTTTACGGCGGATGCCGGATTCCAGCCGGAATTCTGGGATGATGTTCCCTTGTAATCGAATGCGCGTTCGCGAACGACGACCTGCCGCGACTGATCGAACGTCAGTTCGATGATAAAAGCCATGAACTTCTGAGGCGGCGTAAATCCTTCTTCGGCCATCAGCTGGGGCAGAGCCTTGGTATTGACGCCGCTCTTTTTCCACCATTTGCCGCGCTGAGCTGCGGCAACGGGCGGCGGCACTTCCTCCTGCGGCTGCTCGGGAACGAGGGGTTCGACAGCGTCCTCCGATTTTGAATCGCAATCGGGAATGAGCAATTTCTGACCGATTTTAATCTGATCATTTGCCATTCGGTTGGCTTTTTGGAGCTGCGCTATCGTACAACCATGTTTTTGCGCGATGCGCCCGAGGATATCGCCCGAAACCACGACATAAACCTTGGCCTGAGCCGCCGCAATGGCTTCGGGACTCGCATTTTCGTCGTATTTCAACGGCGTGTTGATGATGGTATAGCGGCCAATCTGAGGCTTTAGTGCACCCGGTGATACCGGAATATTGGCAAAATCGTACATTGCCGTGGCAATCGTGGGATTCTGCACGACCTCATCCTCGATCTGAACTTCGGGCGCTTTTTTGCTATTTTTGGGGGTCTTCGGTTCAGGTTCATCCTGATCGGGCTTTGGCGAATCGTCGGCATCCGTCTCGTGGGGAGCAAAGTCCTCCCCTTCGGGCAAAGATGACGCATGCTTCGCAATCTGCAATGATTCCGGCAATTCCGGATCATCGTAGCTTTCGTGATTAGCAATTACGGCGACGACGACGAGAATGATGCCCAAAATAAACAAAGCCACAATCGCCGGAAGCGGCAGACTCTTGCGCCGCTTCTTCGATTTAAACAGGAGCTTTGACTCGTTTAGTTCAAGCATAAATCATCCCCGACGAAAACCACCGGTCATACTACTCTACTGTACCCATGATTTCTTTATGCGTCCAGTCTATGATGAGGGCAGTTCCGTTTTGAATGAATCTGTCGGCACCAAGATTCTTTGCGATGGTGCGAATCACACCGCCATGCGCGAAAATCAGATAGCGTCCGGGTTTGAGTGTATCAACAAATCCGCTCGCACGCGCATTGACCATTGCGATATTCTCACCGTTCGGCGTTACGAAATCATCCTTAAACGTATAGAGAGCCTTTGCCCAATCCTGAGGGACGTCCTGGATTTTCCATCCGTCATAATCGCCGAAGCAGAATTCACGCAGTTCATCTACGGCTACCGGATTATCGTATCCGGCATAGTGGGCTGTATCCATGGCACGCTGCAGACTCGAAGAATAGACGCCGTCGAACGAAACGCCCGCGAGCTTGTCCTTCAGGGCAATGGCCTGCTCGATTCCCCGTGGAGAGAGTTTTGCCTCGATCTGCCCCGACAATATGCCGGAAGCATTCTCGATGGTCTCGCCGTGGCGAACGAGCCACAGTTCCACATGACTCCCGCGGTTTCTGAGTGGATTGTCGACGCCGATTCTGGCTTCGAAACAACGGCAGCACGTTGGCTGATACAGATCCTCGGCGCCGAGTTCGATCTCGGCACCCTGAGTACAGGCCGTCCCCTGGCGAAGCTTGATATTGAACACGGCTTTGCGGTTGCAGTAGGCACACGTCGTTTTGACTTCTTCGATCGCATCGGCGACCTCCATCAGACGCTTCGATCCCTCAAACAGGCGCGTCATGAAATTCGTCCGAAGTCCGTAGCAAATCACCGGAATATCCATATCGACCGTGATATTGCGCAGCTGATGGACGACAAATTCGCTCAGGAACTGACATTCATCGACGATCACGCAATCGATGCCGCGCAATACTTCCAAATCGATAACGGTATCCGGCTGCACACATAGATCGGCCTTTCGCTCGAGACCAGCCCTCGAACGAATCAGATCTGCTCCGAAGCGATCATCGAGAGCCGGTTTGATCATATAAACATGCTTGCCCTGCTGCTCATAATTGTGAGCCACGGCGAGCAGATTCATCGTTTTGGCGCTTCCCATCGCACCATATCGAAAATAGAGCTTAGCCATAACTAATCTTCATCCTCATCGTTCTTGAGTACGGCGAGAAATGCCTTTTGAGGTATTTCGACCTCGCCAATCTGCATCATGCGTTTCTTACCGGCTTTCTGTTTTTCGAGCAGTTTTCGCTTACGCGTAATATCGCCGCCATAACACTTGGCCAGAACGTCCTTGCGAACGGGATTCACGGTTTCGCGGGCAATGATATTGCCGCCGATAGCGCCCTGAATGGGGATCTTGAACTGATGCCGTGCAATCGTTTCCGAAAGGCGCTTGCAGATGATGCGGGCGCGTTCCACGGCGCGATCTTCATGAACCAGAACGCTGAGAGCATCAACCTGTTCGTGGTTCACCAGAATCGAGAGCTTGACGAGTTTGGTGCGCCGATATTCCAGAAAATCGTAATCGAATGAAGCATATCCCTTCGAAACCGTCTTGAGGCGGTCGTAAAAATCGAACAGAATTTCGCTCAAAGGCAGCTCGAACACGAGCTCGACGCGGCGCGAATCGATAAAATTCATGCCAGCCTGCGTTCCGCGCCGCGAAATGCACAAATTGATCACCGCACCCACAAATTCCTTGGGCAGCATAAAACTCGCCCGAATATAGGGTTCTTCGGCATAATCGATATTGGAAGGGTCCGGATATTTTATCGGGTTATCGACTTCGACGCATTCGCCCGATCGCAGATAAACTTTATATTCGACGCTGGGAGCCGTCAGAATGATGCTCTGATCGTATTCGCGCTCCAGGCGTTCTTCGGTAATTTCAAGGTGAAGCAGTCCGAGAAAACCGCATCGGAATCCCTGTCCCAAAACCGATGACGAATCGCGCGTATAGACGAGCGAAGCATCGTTGAGCTTGAGCCGTTCCATGGAATCCGCCAGTTCCGGGAAATCATCGGTACTCAGGGGATAAATGGAACTGAATACGACGGGCTTGACTTCCTTGAATCCGGCCAGCATTTCGGAACAGCCACCGGTTTCGAGCGTCACGGTATCGCCGACGCGCGCTTCGGAAATTGTCTTCATTCCCGTAATAATATAGCCGACCTCACCTGCCGAGAGTTCCTGACGCGGCACCTGCTTGAGCTGCATGACGCCGAGTTCTTCGATCTTATAACACGCATCCGTAGACATCAGGCGGATTCTGTCTCCGACCTTCAGTTTGCCGTTGAACACGCGCACGTAGACGATGACGCCGCGATACGAATCGTAAAGCGAATCAAAGATCAATGCCTGAAGCGGTGCATTGGGATCACCCATCGGTGCGGGAATCCGTTCTGCGATGGCAGCGAGTGCCTCTTCTATACCGACACCGGTCTTGGCGCTCGTATGCAGGGCATCCAGAGGATCCAGCCCGAGTTCGCTCTCGATCTGCTCGTTGCACATATCGATATCGGCAGCCGGCAGATCGATCTTGTTGATGACGGGAATGATCGTCAAATCGTGTTCCATCGCCATATACAGATTCGCCACGGTCTGTGCTTCGACGCCCTGACTTGCGTCGACGAGAAGCAGCGCACCCTCGCAAGAAGCCAGCGAGCGCGAGACTTCATAACTGAAATCGACGTGTCCCGGAGTGTCGATCAGATTAAAAATCATCTCTTCACCACTGGCCGTTTTGTACGGCAGGCAAACGGTCTGACTTTTAATTGTAATGCCGCGTTCGCGTTCCAGATCCATCGTATCGAGCATCTGATTGCGGAATTCACGGTCCGGAACATTCAGCGTTTTTTGGATCAAGCGGTCAGCCAGCGTCGACTTGCCGTGATCAATATGAGCAATTATGCAGAAATTTCGAATATTCTTCATGGTTCTCCACGTTACGATCAGGGCCTGAATGCCCTTAAAACTGCGGCGTTTTAACCAATAAAGAGGCTTCGTGCAACAAATTCCCAGCACGATGATGGTTGAATTCTTTTTTTTGATGGCCTGCTATTCGCGCTGCGTTCTGCGAACGCCCCGCGAATACGCAGCCCTGCCGCCGCTATTCATCCGATTTCACCGGCTGAATACGCGCCGGCATTTCATGGTGATCTCAATCATTCCCGAATTGACACACCGTCACTCTGCACACGGCGAACCCTTTCATTTTAATATGCAGCATGCCCCATTCCCGATGGCGCGCCGTATTCGCCCGCGAATAGGCGCGCCCGCAAAGCGTATGCCCGAATCAGGCCCCCGCCTGTTCGGGCATAGCTGCGCCCCACAAGCAGACTGAGGTCAAAATACCCCATCAAATGCTTGACCCGAATCCACCAATGCGGGATATACATGTTCAGGTATCTTCACAGGATGGTATTATGGCAAACAGATTCCAGGATTACATTTCACCCACAAAGATTTCGTACCTCGACGGCAAACCGACGACGATTCACCTGCGCAAATGCCGCATCGTGACGCAGCAGATAGCCAACCGGAAGGAATGGATTTTTGAACATGGCCTGATAACCATCGGATCGCTCGATGACAACAATCTCGTCATCAACGACGAAACCGTCAGTCGCTACCATGCCCAGATCATTCAAACGGAGGATTCGTACGTCATCCGCGACCTGGACTCGACCAACGGCACCTGGATCAACCAGGTACGCATCAAAGAGGCTTATCTGTCACCGGGATGTTTGCTGCGGTTCGGCGAAGCGGAGTTTATCTTTCAGCCGCTGGACGAGGAAGTTGCCGTCGTTCCGTCAAATGAAGAAAAATTCGGCGACATTATCGGCGGAAACGTCAAAATGCGCGAGATTTACGGCATCCTGGAAAAGATAGCCCCCACCAATGCGACCGTCGTAATTGAAGGCGAAACGGGGACGGGAAAAGAAGTTATCGCCCATACGCTGCACAAGATGAGCCTGCGGTCCAAGAAGCCGTTCGTCGTCTTTGATTGCGGCGCAGTCCCGGAATCCCTGATTGAATCGGAACTTTTTGGCCACGAGAAGGGATCTTTTACGGGCGCCATCATGACGCGCCAGGGCCTGTTTGAACTGGCCCAGGGAGGCACGATCTTTCTGGATGAGCTCGGCGAACTGAGCCTTGAACTTCAACCCAAGCTGCTGCGCGTACTGGAACAGCGAGAGGTGCGCCGCGTCGGCGCAGCCAAAGCCATTCCCGTCGATGTCCGGGTCATTGCGGCCACGAACAGAAAGCTCGAGGAAGAGGTCAGAAACAACCGTTTTCGCGAAGACCTGTTTTATCGGCTTTCGGTGGTGCGCATTTTCCTGCCGCCGCTGCGCGATCGCATCGATGATTTGCCGCTGCTGGTCAAACATTTTCTCAAAAATTCATCCTTTAACCGCGATGCCAATGCCAATCTGAAACTGCGTTCGATTTCGCGCGAAGCACTCAATGCCATGACAAGCTATACGTGGCCCGGCAATGTCCGGGAATTGCTCAATGTCGTCGAACGCGCGTGCTCACTTGCCGACGGTGACTGTATCGAACTCGGGGATCTTCCGGAACACATTGCAAGCTGTCATACGCCATCCGCGCAATCTCAGACTGCATTGCCTGCGGCTCCGGCCACCCCCGTCGAACCTGCGCCGGAATCGACCGAAATTGCCGCCCCCCAGGCGCAGCCGCAAGCCGTCGATCTGAACAAAACCTTCAAGGAAGCCAAAGAAGAGTGGCTGGCCAACTTTGAAGGTGAGTACATTCGTGCGCTGCTTGAGAAAAACAACTACAACATTTCGCAGGCATCGCGCGAATCGGACATCGATCGAAAGTATTTCCGAAAGCTCATGAAGAAATACGGCATCGTCAATCCAAACAACAGTGATTCCAATGATTTGGACGATGAATAGCGATTGATTTGTCCGGTATGTTTTTGGGTTTGCGGCCGGCTTTTGGCCTGCGGCCAATGCGCCGGCCCGTTTTGCGCTATCTCGCCGTTTCACAGCTCAATACGCGCAAAAAAGCCCATGGGTGGGGGCATTTATCCCACGGACAGACCAAACATCACTTTTCAGAATTCAGACAATCCCAATCGGGTGTGATGATCACAAAGCCGGCAGCAGTATCCGGCTTATTTTGATCCAGCATCATGGCCAGCCAGCCTGATTTTTCCGAAAGCCGGATCGGCAGAAGTTGAATGTCATTGGGAATTTCAAAGATTTTGGGGGCATCATTCTGTTCAATTCTGGCGATCCAGGCACTGGACTTAGAATGCCACATCATGCAGGTACCATCACAAAACCCTGGCAAATACTGAACTTCCGTCAGTTCAATATCGGCATTTACACAAGACTGATGCCCATCCTTCTGAATGATGCAGCCATTTTTGGTCAATGAAATCCATCCGTCGTCGCCAGGGACGATGAAATCGGCCTCTATAAGCGGCTGCAGTTTGTCCTCGTCCCGGATTTCATAGACGACATGGGGCCAGACTGGCTTATTCTCTGCATTTCTTTTTACTTCGCGCACGAGGATTTGCGGTGTTCCATTGACAATTCTGCCATCGATCAAATCGGGAACATGTTCTGACGTCCCCTCAAAAAGGGCCAGAGATCTGGACTGCAATCGAAACATTCCATGGTAGGGAGCCTTATTTCCATGCGGTCTGGTTCCGGTCACGATGATATCCCTGCGATCCAAAAAAACGCAGTGCGTTCCCGGATCCGGCACGAATCCCCTCGTCACTGCAGCCCAATCCTCACTTTTGATTTGAGCATTGTGTTCATCGAAAGCATTGATTTCCAGCGTATATGTCCCATGAGCGGCATCGCGCAGAATCACGCCGGTTCTGAAACCATCCTGATATTTTTCAAGACACGCGAGCTGTCCATTTTCTGCGATTTGTTTTCTTTCAAAATTGCCCTTTGGATCCAGAATCCATGCGACGGCATTTCCCATCGAATCATTGGCAGCCAATACGACGCGATCCGCATTGATTTCAGCGGCAGCCAGTGAAGATGCGACAAAGCTTTCCGTGAGAAATGCATCATTCTTCAGGCACTGTTTTTTGGGAATTTTGGGCACACTGGCTGAAGCGGTAGTTTTTTCCGCATTTTGCGCAGCCGAGGGTTTTACGGAGTTCTGGACGGATTCAATATTTTCAGTCTTATTCTGCGGAACGTTTGGTTCTGTGGCAATGCCGCCGGCAGCACATCCCCACACGAGGGCACAAGCCGCAAGGATCAGTATCAATGGACAAATACGTAACATTATTTCAACATCTGTTGGGCAAAAAAAAGAGCGAGGCAATGCCTCGCTCTACGAAACAGATCAATGTCATTATTTCGACATATAGACATTGATTGGGAAGAACAAACTCACACCGATTGTACCGACCAGGAAGTTCTTGAAACGAGCTCTATCATCGGCAGGACCGCGGGAGAAGTCTGCATATTTGGTCATATAATCTTTAAACTCGAAGTCCATGCCAACGAAGTTATTGAAGAAGAATCTGAGGCCGAGTCCGACGACGCCGGCAAATTTCGGACCTTCGAGGTTATTATTCTTAGCGTCATCGCAGGCATTTCCGCCGGCGCCGCAAACAGCATCCATAATGATGGCACCGAACCCGCCATAGATATGGAGATCGTAGTTCAGGATCCACCCGAACACCGAGAACTTACCATAGAGGGGGGCATAATACAGGCCGACATCGAAATTCATCGTAGCCTGTGCGATTGCCAGTGTTGATTTTACCTCATCACTATAGCTGTCTTCTTTAACGATTTTGATTTCATCGTTATCGAGATGAAGAGGGTTATAAACGAATTCCAGACCTAAACCGAGGTAATTGGTAAAGTAATAGGCCAGGTTGGCACCAAAACCAATTGTCTGATTAAAAGACTCGTTAATTCCAAACTGAGCCAGGGGCTGGATCTCAAATCTTCCAGAGCGAAGCAACATCAGGTGGCGAATTGGATCACCTTTTTCGAGGCTCGACACACCTTCTTCGTCATCAGCAAAAGAAGTCTGAGGTAAAGCGAATGCAAACAATACGATCAACGCCAGAAGGCCAATCCACCGCTTCATGCGTAATCCCATCCTTTATTATCAGACCTAAGAAAACTCTTAACAGTCTGTTGTTCAAACACCAAAGACAATAAAAAAAACTGAGGACGAATCAAACTACCACTCGGACTTATACGACCAAGATGCTGGGAGCCAGAAACCGACGCCGATACCAGCCTGCCAGTGTGTGAACACACCTTTATGGCTATCGGCACCCTTACCAATTTCTTCGTAGTAGACCCAACCTTTCAGGCCGATATTGAGACTCAGCCATTTCAGCAGGTACCAGCGATGATCGACGGTAATCAAGCCGCCGCCAACGAATTTGTTTGCGCGGGTATAAACCGTACCACCACCGATTCCAAGAGAGAAATCCCAGTGAACTACCGAAGTATTGAAGATCGAGAATTTACCATAAATCGGTACAAACCCGACAATACCACCCACATAGCCATCAACGATTGATGTCGTCGGATTAGCATCCGTAGCATCAATGACATCATCATAAGCTTCCGACAGACCGTTCATCTTGCGATCTGCTGAACGCCAATCCTGCCAGCCGCCATAGACGCCAACATATAACCACTCCAGAATGTGGTAGTTCACCTGGCCACCTACACCAACCTGGAACAAGAGCGAGTCATTGATTCCACCGTAGAACATCGGAGATAATTCTACGCGGTTGCGACGCATAAATGGCTTGCGCTGAATAACAACGATCTTATCGTTGAATTCGCGCTTTTTCTTCTGACTTTTGACGACGATTCTACTCTGGAACGCATCAGATCCGCTGCCATCACTTGCAGAACTCTCACTTCCAGATCCACTCTCTTGGCTCATCGCCAGAGCGGGCATCATCATCATTACCAATGCCAATATCATTACACTGAGGACACGGCGCATCAAAAAGCTCCTCATCGTACCATCTCGCAATGGTCCAAGTTGACTAACAGCTGCACATTTTTCACAACCATGAGCCTGTGGGCTACAACTCTCTGCCACCTTCGCAGGGTCATTTCCCCTATACCACACTTCTATGTTTTTGTGCAACCAGACGTTAAACATTATTTTCTTTCCACGAAAAAAAATTCACGCTCCGCCCAAAATCGCAAGGTTTCTTGCCGATTTCCCGCGTTTTATCCTACTCCAGGAATAATGCCTCCACAAACTCTTCTGCATGAAATGGCCGAAGATCATCCGTCATTTCGCCTATGCCGATAAAGTAAACTGGCTTTTTGAACTCTTCGCAAATACCTATTATCACCCCGCCTTTGGCGGTTCCATCCAATTTGGTCAGCGCAAGACCACTAAAATCTATCGCTTCACCAAATTCTCTGGCCTGCATCAGCGCATTCTGGCCATTTGTCGCATCCAGAACCAAAAGAACCTGATGAGGCGCACCAGACATTGCCTTGCCGCATACCCGGTGAATCTTTTTCAACTCATCAATCAATTCCTTTTTGTTCTGCAAACGGCCTGCCGTATCCGCAAGCGCAACATCAAAGCCGTTTTCCTGCGCATACCGAATGCCATCGAAAATCGTTCCGGACGGATCTGAACCATGCTTGTGACTGTACATCTCACAGCCGCAACGCTGCGCCCACTCCGATAACTGCTCAATCGCAGCCGCTCTGAATGTATCGCCGGCGATCAGCAAAACCTTCTTCCCCTGTGCAGTCAGCTGCGCGGCCAACTTCCCAAGTGTCGTCGTTTTGCCCGCACCATTGACCCCAATCGTCAATATGACATGCGGCTTCTCACTGCCGATGACAAAAGGTTTCTCACACGCTGCCAATATGCTCCGCACTTCTTCATGAAGCAGCTGCATTGCCGCTACACCATCGCCTTTATCGCGAAGATTCTCTGTAACGCGATCCAAAAGCCGCTCACTCGTCTTGACACCAATATCTGCTGTAAACAAAATCTCTTCCAGTTCATCTACAACAGAACTCTTCAGCTCGCCCTTAAAAATCTTCCCAATCTGGGCCAGAAAACCGCGCGAACGCGTTGCTTCAAGCCCTTCACTCAGGCTGCGCCGCGACTTTTTCTCTGCACCCTGATTCCCTGCAGACTCAGACTTCTTTACGCTGTCTTTCTTTTCCGCAGATTCGGATTTCACTGCGGCTTCCTTCTTCTCTGAGGAAGCAGATTTCACTGCGGCTTCCTTCTTCTCTGAGGAAGCGGATTTCACTGCGGCTTCCTTCTTCTCTGGAGCTTCGGATTTCCGCGCTGCCGCTATCTTCTTTTCATTATCAATGATGTCCTTCAGGTTCGAAACAGTCGTGGTTTCGGTATCCCTTTGAGACACGCCTTCCTGGTCTTTGCCAAAAATATCGCTTAGCTCAGAGTTTTTTTTTCCGCCTTTTCAGCGAATCTTCTGGTCAACTCATCCAGTGTTTCCAGTTCTTCCTTTTCTGTTTTCTGCCCATTCTTTGTCTGCTCACTGAGCGGAATCAATGCAGAACCGAGCATCGGAAACGCGGTATTCGAATCAACTCGCGAAGAACCACCAAAATCATCCAGACTAAAGCTGTCTTCTGCATCTGTATCAGCATTTCCAAACAGCTTTGCAAAAACGTCCTCAGGATCGACCTTTTCTTCTTTACCCATGAAATCGTCTGCAGAAGCGAGCGCTGCGCCGCCTGCAGCTTCGGCGACAGAAGAAGCGGCCGATTTAAGGGAATCTGAATTTGTTTGGGACGCATTATCTGATTTCGGATCCTTTTCCGTAACAGAGGCCGCAGATTCCGAAACTTCACTTTTAATTTCCGACTCATCCGCAGACTGATCATCACTGACATTCTGCGTTTCTTCACGTTCCTGAATCGCTTTTTCGGTTTGAGTTGCGGCCCGTCTTTCGCGGCGAAGCTCCCGCAGCTCTTCCTTTGTTTTTTCTTCACTGACTACAGCACGCTTGGACTCCTTGATCTCGGCAAGCGACATTTTTTCTTTGTCTGCTTCCGTCTTATCCTCGATCGCTTTGTGCTCATTTTTCTCTGCATCCGGCAGAATTCTGACTTTATCCTTATCTTCGAGTGCTTTTGGTTCTTTTGGCGGAATCAGGAAGATGATTGCCAACAAAACCATGACCCCTACGATAATGCCAATGACCAAATAATTCGGCTCCCCGGCGGCAGCCACATCAACCTGTGCTGCAACATAACTGATTAGTGACATGATTTTCTCCTCAGGTCAGATTTATCCCGACAAATTTCTACTACAACAGGACGCCTTACTTGGCAAGCCATGTTGCGGATGAGGCAACCTGCCGGTCTCTATCCTTCATTACAAATTTGAGACTTACCCCTTTGGCCGCGGCAGCTTTTTCAACACCACCTTGCCCAACCGGATTGCATCATACTGATACACATCGCTTAAAAATGCCACGACACCGGAATCATCGACACGTGCATTGAAATACACGACATCGACATCCACGGGGTGTTTGAGTTCTATGGTAACCTGTTCCGCAGGATCCGCGTTCAGAATTCCATGCACTTTCTGGGCATCCCACTGGCCATCATTCTTCAGGAGCAATTCAGCAAGATCCAGAGGATTCTGAACTCTCATGCAGCCATGTGACATCGCGCGGACAGGATTCTTAAATACAGCCTTTGCCGGCGTATCATGCAAATACGTATTGTGCGGATTCGGGAACATGAATTTCACTTTTCCGAGACTGTTCTTGGGATTTGGCAATTCACGCACATAATAGAGTTTCGGATCCCCAACATTGACCTCTTCGTAATTGTTTTCCACATAATAATTCGGATTCTGTGCCAATTTGGGTTCCAGTTCCTCAATCCGGATTCTCGCAGGTACGTTCCAATAGGGCTGATAGATAATTTCATTGATTTTGGATGTCTGAATCGGCGTTCGATTGGGATGAAGCGGATACAGTGTTTCGGGATCCGGAACCTGTCTCTTCGTTACCGGATCGAGCTGAACCTTGTCATTGCCAACGACGATCCGATGCCTTGCCTGTCTTTGGCCATCTTTCCATACTTCGACATAGAAATCCGGAACATTGACTTTGACATAATATCCGAGCGATCCGATTGCCTGCTCGCGATAACGCTGCAGCGTCAGATCGATCGTCTCAAGACGCACTTCAGGCCCAACCGCCAGATTCTTAAACAGAACGCTGTCGACAACTTTCTTCGTCGAAAGCTGATGCACATCCCGATACAAAATAATCGTATCGACGAGCGCCTGATCCATCACATCACTGTCGACATCCGAAATGGAATACCCTTCTGCCTGCAAACGTTTCCGCAAACTCGGCACGTACGCATATTTCTTGCCGACGCCTGCTTCGTCAATTTTCGACGGTGCATCCACCTTTGGCCACCCTCCCGCAGCCACGGCATCTGCATAAATCTGTCTCGCCTTGATCAATGCCTGATATTGTGGATCAGCCGGTTCAATGTAGTCAAAAGCCTTCTGTACGCCCCGGCGAGCCATGTCTTCGATAAATACGTGTTTCCTGACGGAAACTATCTCATCATCGGATACATACTTCCTGAATCGGTCGAATTTGTAATCATTTTGAGGATAATTCAACCGCAGTTCCGCAGCCCATTTGGTCAAATCACATGTCAAAAGCACATCCAGCCTGCCGGCAGCATCCAGCTGACCAGACGCATCCGCACGACTTTTTGCAATAAAATCACAATATCTGGGCAAGATGTCCCGGCATGAATCGCCTTTCAATAACGCCGTCAGAACATTTTTATCCTTCTGACCATCACCTGTCGGTTCAAATCCACGCGCACGCAGATTCTTTTCGAGAACAGGTACATCCTCCGGCAGCCAGCTGAACTGTACCCCACCACCAGAATCTCCGTATTCTTTCGCCAGCTTCTCAATTTCCCCCAAATGAGGTGGAACAAATGTCGAACCGGTTTTTGCAATTCCACGCAGAATCTCTATCCCGCGATCCGCATCATTCCGTCCCCCCTGCACAACAACAGGCTGATAATTTCGTTCTTTCAACGCAGCCGTCACTGCTTTGTCATCACACAGTGATTCTGCCATCTGTTCTCCAATGCCGCCAGCCTGTGACAAATTACTCAAATCCGAAAGGACTTCCGGATCTTTCTGCATCTCAGTAATCCAGGATAAAAGCGCATTATCACGCGCATTGATCCCCGACGCAGTTGACTCGGTAGCAGTCTCGGTATGCCCGGCACACCCAACAAACAAAGGAATAAGCAAAGCCAATTGAACCAGTTTTTTCATAGTGTCCTCCAAAGCTCAACACCATGATCTTAGGATGTAATGACACGAATTAAAACATTTTGAGGTTTTGCTCTGTTTTTCGGCAATTCAGAGATCAAATTGTTTCAAAACATCGCCGATAACACTGGCCAGCGCATCGTCATCGATTTCTTCCTGCATCTGACCATCCTCTGAATTATCCGGCTCATTCGTTTCCAGGGAATGAATAAATGCCTGAAGTTCCCCGTCTTCCTGCAGTCTTGGATCATCTCTGAGAGCTTCGCTCAAATTTGGAGCCACCGGCTCTCCGACATAGCCATCCACGATCGACTCAACGATCATATCCGCTAGTTTTTCAACAATATCCGTCAATTCAGATGCCAAGGCGACGATATCAGCTGATTCTGAAAGATAAGCAGCAACAGCCTCAATCACCTGTTCTCCCGATAGATTCCCGGAAGCGATCCAGCGCTCTATCTGCTGAATTTCAGCCTGAACACCACCAATTCCATCCTCTAAAATCGATTCAAAACCATCCAGGCCTATTTCTTTCGAATCAATCGATACGTGATACATCTCCGGCAAATACGCATCATCCGAAGTTTCATTGTCTGCATTTTCACCACTTCCATGCATTGAATGGGACAATTCTTCCAACCGATGCGCGGATAATGCATGCTTCGAAATTGCAGTCCTCGCCTGCATCTCTGCACAAACATCCATTTCTGTTCGTGCACCGGATTCCGCAGCAGCCTTCGCATTCACCAGCAAAACCTGCTCATTGAGCTGATGACTTACTTTTTTCCTGACATCGTCGACGCTTTCTGAGAGGTATTTCTTCAAGACATCGACGATTTCATGCCCGGACGAGACAAGCTGTCCCAGCAGCGGCGCCCCGGAAACCATGCGCCCAAGTCCTTTTAAAATACCACTCTGAAAAGCCCTCTCGATCGACTCCAGTACGATTCCATAAACGCGTTCAAGCGCTTGCTGGGGATTATCAATCTGTCCATGATGAAGACCATAAAAAACCCTGTAAAGCGCTGCACGGTCAATATCAAATGACAGCAAATCGCTTTCAAATGCAGTCTTCCTTACATGTCCCGGCTTTTTCAAAGAACGCTTTTGTTTCGGCTTTTTCTTTGCCTGATTCGGAGTGGAAGCCTTTTTGGAATGCGATGTGGGCATCTGTTTCTCCGCGCCATCAAACAAAAGCGAATATCCTGACCGGGCATCCGATTTACAGAACCCCCCTCTCGTTCTTTCGGAATCCCCATTCAAAGAAATGCCAATCTTCCCCCAGCCCCTCTAAACGCCTCAGGCGTTCTCAAGCAGAGTAACAACAAGTGTATCCAATGCCAGATCTTCGTCAGACCATTTAAAGCCACGCCAGGCTTTTCCCAAACGATTGCGTCGTTCTGTTTCCACAGCCCTCGAAACACCAACAGCAACGGTCTGATACGCAACACGATTGACGCTCTCCCCTGTCATTCCCTGCGGCTGAGTCAGTGGTTTGGAGGACAAGCTGGAAAAAGACTTAATGCCATGCCCCGCCATCTGAACGCTGGCCGCCTGCTGCGAAGCTCTCAGAATATCAGGTTTTCCGGGTTTTCCACCCGTGCCAAGTCCGGTTGCTTCCAACCGTGAAGTCGGACTGGGAGGCGCCGGAATGGATGAAATCGGTTTCGGAGGAATCTGCGATGATGCATTATTCTGTGACATCGTACGCGGACGCGACAGCTTTTCAACCATGCTCTCGTAATGGCCGGCACAAAGTTTCGTGCCATAAAGCTGATGCTGCTGGATCATCATATTCTTAATGATATCATTCTGCGCATTCGGATCAGATACACCCGCAATGTTTTCCTTGTACGAAACACTCTTTGAATCCAGAATCTGTCCCGAATGGAAAACGGTCGTCGTAATGTGGCCGTCTTTTAAACCATTATCCTCTGTCTGGATGTGATACCAACGAGAGTTGTATTCAATATCATTATTATAGGCAATCTGCATTCCAACCTTCCATGCCAATACCTGGCTCAAAATGAAACATATGCAGTTTCGATCGTTTTTGAATTTGCGTCAAGAACTTCCCTGCCCTCACCCTGCCAAACAAATGATTAAGTCACCTTTACCGAAATGACCGCCTGTTTTTATGACAGCTATCATCGGCATTATTGATCTTTGAACTCCATTTCTATAACCTGATTCAGGCAAAAAATTGCCATAAAACAACAGTTTACCCTGGAGAGCATATGCGATTATCCCGATTGTTGGCACTATCATTCCTATGCTGCACCCTGGCAGGATGCTCCGACAGCTCAAGCCATTCAGACGACTCACAGGATCCCTCTGAATCCAAAGAATGCAAAGGAGATGACTGCTCCAAAACAAAACCCGAACAAGGCAAAACCTCTTCAAAGCCTGATCCCGATAAGGAAGATCCCACCAAAGAGGATCCTCCCAAAACCAATCCCGATGACAAAGAGAAAACATGCGGTTCCGATATCGATCTCATGACTGACGACAAAAACTGCGGTTCATGCGGCCACAAATGCGAAAATGCGACATGCACTGACGGAAAATGCGTCTGCAGCGAAGGTTTTATGGATTGCACCAAAACCGGACAATGCACTCCGGTTAAGGATTGCGAATGCGAACTGGGACAGAAGGAAGAATGCTACGATGGACAACCTGCAGAAACTGCGGGCGTTGGTATCTGCAAAAAGGGCTATACCGAATGCCTTGCTGACGACAACGGAACTTACTGGGATTCCACATGCAAAGACCAGATAGTGCCGATTCAAAACATCGCTGACTTTATCTGCGACGCAGCCGATCCCCTCCGCGACAACGACTGCAACGGCATTCCCGATACCGAACAGGACGAGGATAAAGATGGGCATCCCATCTGTAAGGATGGCAAAATAGATGACTGCTGCGACAACAAGGATATGTGCAAAACAGAGAATCCTGAGCTGATCCACTCCGGAGTAGAAACCGACTGCAAGGGCAATAACATCGACGATAACTGCAATGGTACCGTCGACGAAAGCGAAATCAGCTGCAACGAAGTTCCCCCTCCCTGCCAGGGAGAGGAATGCGGCACCGAGGTATGCAAGTATAGCTACGGTGACTGCGATCAGGGACTCGTCTGGAACAATTCAAATGATGCAGAATCAGCACATCTCCTGGCCCAATCCATGGATATCTGCATGACCAATACCTCCGATCCCACGAAGGGGGCCTTGCTCGAATATTCAGTTCATCGTTCGGGCCACAATGACAAACCTGTTAATTCTGCACAAATCAATATCCTCAATGGCATGAAGGACGCCCAGGGAAAAACGCTTATCCCTCCAAGACTCGGACACTCCTTTGCTCTGCTCTCAACAGGTCAGGCCAAAGATGTCTCTCAAGGTGTATCAACGCAGGACATCAGATATTCCGAAACCAAATTGGATCCCGCAGTATCAGAGTTTTTTGGAGTCAGCGTCGAAGACGATGTTCCCGATTTCTATCTCAAAGCCCACAACAACCAGCTAAACGCAAGCTCCAAATGTTCAGTTATCGGCACATTCATTGCCGATTCCGTCGTACTTCATCTGAAATTGCAGGCCCCTGCTGAAGCAAAGGGGTTCAGTTTTGATTTCCGCTTCTTTTCTCGCGAGTACCCACACTACGTTTGCTCAACATATAATGACTTTTTCCTGGCAATTCTGACAGATGAAAAAGGCAATCCAATCGGTAGTTCGGATGGCAATATTGCCTTCGATAAAGAAGGCAACCCCATTACAATAAACAGTGCCTTCTTTACCACATGCCATGGATGTGAATCATTTGACGAACTTTTCGCATATTACCCCAAACCCTACCAGGGAACCGGTGATAGCAGCAGTGATTATCGCGGAGGCGCTACGGCCTGGCTCACTACGAATGCTTCCATCCAGGGCGGCCAGATCTTCAACCTCGACCTCTATATCTGGGACACTCACGATCAAACCAAAGATTCTACAGTCATCCTCGATAATTTCCGCTGGCTCTGCGATGCAACGCAAGGAACCGAATTTGCGAAACCAATCGAAAATCCAATTCAAATCAATTAAACCTCTCTTTTTCTGTTAAGGGTGCCTATGCGCCATGCGCATACGGCCCCCCCGTCCTCGCTATTGCTGCGCAATACGCTCAGACAATTCTTAATGCATCACATCCACTCGCAGTTGGTGACCATTCGTCATCATTCTCACAGTGCCGTCGTACCCGGTCTGATACATCCCCGACGAATAATCAGAAATTCGTTCCACGACCTCACGATGCGGAAAATGATACCGGTTGTTTTTCCCGACGCTGAATACCGTAAACTGCGGACGGATTTGCTCAACCCAGGCCTCAGAACTGGCCGTCTTCGACCCATGATGCCCCGCTTTGAGAACAGTCACTCGTTCTGGTTCCGCCAAAAGCAGATGCTGCTCCACCACGGCACCAGCATCCCCCTGCAGCAACAACGAAAAATCACGATAACCAATCCGTATCACGACCGATGATTCATTGGGGTTCAGCATATTTTCTTCCCTCAACATTTCCTCACTTCCATACCTCGGCCAAAGTACGTCCACATTTACTTCCCCCACACTTACCCGGGAATCCAGCGTTCTGACATCCACAAGCGGTATATCGCCAGCCAATGCCTGCCACGAAACACCTTCCTCCAGACCGTTGTGCCAGATCTCCCCGACACTGCTGTATGCCAGCAAATCCCCAAGTCCACCGACATGATCATAATCGCTGTGCGTCAATACGAGTTTATCAATATGACGAATGCCAAGAGTCCGCAGATAGGGAATGAGCCGAACCTGAACCGCACTTTCTTCGCGTCCCAACTCCGCACCGACATCCATGACCATGATCGTTCCATCCGGAAATTCAATCAATGTCGCATCAGCCTGCCCCATGGCCACAAAACTCATGCGCAGATCTCCCGTTCGCGTCCACAGCCGAATCCCGGTCTGATCAACTGCGATACAAAGCAGCATAATAATACAAACAGCTGTCGACATCGTCAGGCGAATGCGCGTCAGCCGAAAACGATACAGAACGACGATCGCAGTCATTGCCGCCAAAACACAGGGAACCAGATGCGGCGTCATTTCCACGTAAGACAGTGGAATACTGCGTTCAAAAAACGCTGCAGATTCCACCAGAATGCGCTCCGCCATTCCGGCAGCCCAATAAATCCACTCACACTCTACCCCAATAACAGCACAAAAAGCCGCTATCATTGCCGCCGGCATCAGAATGAACGAAACATAGGGAATCACTACGAGATTCGTCAAAATGCCCAAAATAGGAAGCTGCCCGAAATGATAAATGACAAACGGTGCTGTCGTTAATGAAGTGCTCAGCGACATCAAAAGCATGCTGACCAGACTGCAGCATGCTTTTTGAATCCGAACGTTGGTGACCCGTTCGATTATTTTCAGTCTCAGTTCGCGTTCATAAAATTCCATCCCCCAGATGATGCCCAGAACCGCCGAAAACGATAACTGAAAACTCACAGTCAAAATACTCAGCGGTTCAAGCCCCAAAATAATTATGCCTGCCACCGACAATGCCCGGGCGCCCTCCGAACGCCTCGCAAATAAACGGGCAATACCGCAGCAAACCGCCATAATCAGCGCACGCTGGGCACTGATCGGTACACCAACGAACAACAAGTAAACAGCCAGAACCGGAACAGAACAAATAAATGCTGCACGATTGCGCCCAAAACGGCGCATTATCCAGGGAAACATGCCAAAAATCCGGCTCAACACGATATGCACAAGCACTGCAATCAGCCCAAAATGCAATCCGCTTACCGCCAGAACGTGCGCAATCCCCAGGTGTCCAAAGGACTGCCTCGTCGAGTCGCTGATCCCCTTCGTACATCCCAATGCCAGAGCCGGCATAATCCCTTCCGGACTGACTTTTGACAGTTTTACAAATGCATGTCGTCTGCCCAGCTCAAGACGACTCCTTAAACCAACATCATGCGACAGAACATACAGATCCGAAAACCGGCCGTTCTGCTCCTGCCTTCTGAAATTCCCACTCAATCGCTGTGCATGCGCCCACCCCTGAACATCAAACATCCCCGGCACTTCCGGTACATCGTAGCGGCTGAATACCCCTTCCGTACGAATCATATCGCCGCGATACAATGCCCTCTCGGTCACACTCAGCTCTTCTTTGGACATATTTATGCGCACTCGCACTCGCCCATTCCCCAACGCACCTTCGCATTCCCATCTGCGAAGCATCACAGTCATCTGCAGTGTACCGGGAGGAATGGACTCAATCTGCCCCTCAATCCGACAGATTATATTTTCAGGCGGCGTTTCGACACGTCCCGGCGATCCTTGCCAGAACCCAAGCACAAACCACAACAAACACCAGGTTCCAAGCCAAACGACGACTTTTCGGCAAGTTCTGCCTCCGGCACATAAATCGCGGTGCTCCATACAAAGTCCCGCAACCAATACAAACGCAAGACCTCCCCAAAATAAATGCGCCCACAATCCATGAATACAAATGTCAGCCCAGTCCCCGAGAAAAATCCCGGCAATCAGCGAAACAAAACAAATATGCCAGGGAACATTCCGGGTATCCCGGTACTGATGAATCCAATTTTTTTCGAGCCCAAAAGCCAGTTCCGTCACACGAATCATCGCACCACCTCCTAACCAGTGATGCCATCGAGAATGCTTTTGTTACACTCGGCATGCGTTTTTTTTTGATTCTGTACTACCAGAGTGTTGATAAGCGCTGAGTTCCGGGAGTTGGTGACTATAATCACAAATCTCAAAACTCTAAGCTCTAAGCTCTAAGCTCATCATGAATTGTGAGGGTGAGGATGAGTTGGGAGGGTGAGTTGGAAGTTATGCAATCACAAAGGAACTTGCCTAAGCATTGGATAATGCATTCACATCTAAAAGCTATAAGTTATCCCAAAAGCTCTAAGAAGCCCCCCATTGCCGAACACAATCTTAAACAAACATCCCCAAATCCTTAAAGCCATCGCCCCCATGCTCTAAGCATAAAACACATATATAACCACATGTAGGTTTCAAACCTACATAAATCATTAGGTAACCACAAGGGTTACCTTCTGTCCCATTCCCACCCGCCAACCTGCGCACCTACCCCAAATGACGCTGGCTTGACACACTGCTCCCTTTCCGACATGAACCGTCGTAAAAAAAGAGCATCCCGATGTGCCTGGCATGTACGACGACTACATTATCAGGTTCCGCGTCCGAAACCATGATGACGTGATCCCTCCCTCGGATGTTCGTACATTATGTCGGGAAACGATTCGTCAGACAAATCCGGATAAATACATATCGTACCTCCTCAACACATGGAAGGATCATTCCTTCATACCCATGATGCCATCGAGGAGGCATTTGTTTCACTCGGGATACATTTTTTTTATACGAGTGGGGACATCGGAACAAAAAGGATGCCTTTTTGCGGCATTCGGCATCTTGAATTCCATATTAAGTTGGCGCGTATGGCTGCAAGCCATAGCGACAAAAAAGGCGCGTATGGCCCAGGGCCATAGCGCCTTAAGGGGTAGCCGCGTATGGCTGCAGGCCATAGCGTCGCAGGGGGCTGACGCCCCCTGCCAAAACATCAGAAAACTCTGATATTTCAATTACTATTTGCCGAACTAACCGATCTGGAGTCCGGAAAATCCGAGGAATGCAAGGGCGAACTGTCCAGCGACGATAAATGCAATCGGAAGCCCTTTAAAACATTCGGGAATTTGAGCAAGTTCGAGGCGCTCGCGAACGCTCGACATCAGATACAGTGCCAAAAGGAAGCCGCCGCCGGCCCCCAGCGCAAGCATGATCGTCTCGATCAAATTGTACTGATTACTCGCCATATAGAGCGGCACCGCAATGATGATGCAGTTCGCGATGACCAGAACCAGAAAGACGCCAAACGCATTGAACAGAATCGGATTGACTTTTCGCAGAATCGTGTCGACCGCCTGAACGGTCAGCGAAACGAGGCCGATGAAGACGACGACCTGCAGGAAATCCAAATGGAACGGTACCAGAATATATCGGTTGGCCAGCCAGCTCATCACCGCCGATAACAGCATGACGATCGTAAACACAATGCCCATGCCGGTCGCCGTCGTCTTGCGCTTCGAAGTTCCCATAAAGACGCACAGTCCGAGATACTTCGTAAAGACGTAGTTGTTGATGAGCAGTGCAGAGATCAGAATGGAAAGCAGAAATCCCCAGTACGAACGGGAAACTTCGGTAGCTACCGGTCCCGTTCCTTCGGCGAGTTCCGGAGCCTTGACCATGTGCGCATTGGATTGATTGAGGCGATCGGAAAAGGTCAGGCGAATTTTTTTGCCATCGACGGAAACCGATTGCGGATGCACCTGAATATCGGGATCATTTTCCTCAAACACCGTAAAAGCTTCCGCTGCGGGCACATTCTTAACGGGCTGTGCTGTCGTCAGAACGATTTCATTGTCGCCCTCGAATGCTTTTTCCGTTATGAATCCATCATCACCAGACGGGAACAACATAGCAACTGCCGTTACGGCAAAAATGACGATGGCTGCAATAAAGACAAAAAAGATATCGCGCGTTTTCTTTTTCATGATTTCTGCTCCTTCGCATCGCGGTATTTTGCTTCAATCCAGTTAAAGAAAGCCATCATCAGGCCAACCACAAAGAAGCCGGCACATGGCAGAATAAAGAAAATAAGCGGTTTAAAATCAAATACGGCATGACCGAAGATCATGCCGGAACCGAGCAGTTCCCTGACGAATCCGATCGTAACCATACCGAACATAAATCCCAGACCCATGCCAACGGCATCGAACAGGGAGTCCGAAACGGTTTCCTTGCAGGCAAACATTTCCAGACGCATGGTGATGATTGCGAAGGCCACGATGAGTTTGATAAAAATACCCATTTCCGCATAGGCGGCAGGAAATGCGGCAGACAAAACGAGATCGATAACCGTCACCCAGGTGGCGATGGTCAGCGTATATGTCGGAATTCGAATGCGCGGATGAATCCAGTTCTTGAAAAGAGAAATCGTCAGACTCGAAAAAACCTGCACGAACAGAACTGCCACACCAAGCATCAGACCGGTTTTTATGGATGTCGACATACCGACTGCCGGACACATCGACAACGCCAGTTTAAACACCGGATTTTGGCTCAGGAGACCTCGCGCGACCAGTTGTCCTTTTGATAATTCGTTAGCCATGATGTATTTATTCGAATAATGAGTGATGTAAAAATCCGGGTTTTCATCGAAGAAAACGCCGAAAACCCTGTTTCTGAAAAGCGCAGGACTCTAAAACGGAGTCTGAATTCCCTGAGCCTTGATTGCCTCGTCGAGGACAGTCATGCGATGATGGAATTTTGAGACCATAGCCTGATTGCCATTGAGTACGGAACGCGATGAAATCGTCGCCCCCGTCAGAGCATAGATATCGTCACCGACATGTTTCTGGCGAATTTCGGCAGCCTCTTTGCCGGTTATCTTGCCGGTCAAAGCAGCTCTGTAATCATCCGGCATGTCTTCGCGAATGACTTTCGCAGACTTGAGCTGTTCGAATGACTTTCCTTCGAACTGTCCACGGAAGTATTTTTCTACGATTTCTGCACCGAGCCCGGGATCTTCCTCATGCTCGAGGACTTCGAATCCAAGCATCGAAAACTGGGCATCCAGAGCCATCTTGACACGAATCGTCGTCTTGAATCCCGGATACTTGCCATCCAGAATATAGGCTGTTCTTTCCCCGGCATTCGTCACGATGATCATGGAATCCGCATACCGGATTTCCGTCTGATTCCCGACAGCCTGCTGCATTACCGAATTTCGTTCACCTTCGTTTCGAAGCTTCGACGCCACGGCATCGACCGGAATCTGACGAACAAACTGTCCGCCCAGATCCAGTTCAACGACGCCATATTTCTCGCCAATCGGCAATAAATAACCAATAGACTGGGAATCTCCGTTCGTCAAAACATATCGATAAATCGTATGCATCGCCATCGTTGCAGGTGCCGGATTGGATTTGTCGTACCCCAGTATGGAATACATGACTTTTTCATCGCGCAGCTGCTCGTTCTTTTCCTTGCCCTCATGCGTCAATATGAACGCCCACCCCATGATGAGTCCTGCAAGAAGACAGGTTACCGTCAGGCGAATCACGATGCTGGTAATATCCTTGAAGGCAGCATTACTCATTTGGCACCTCCTTCTTTATCATCAGCATTCGATGGTGCATTAACTTCGTCCGCAGACCTGGTTTCAGCTTTGTCCGAAGCACTCGGCTCTTCTTTGGATTCCGCCTTGGCTTCGGATTTATCATCTGATTTTGATTCAGGTTTTGGTTCTTCTTTGGATTCCGGTTTGAGTTCTTCTTTAGCTTCAGCCTTCACTTCGGGCTTGCGTTCCGCTTTTACTTCGGGCTTGGGTTCCGGAGCTGGCGAGAATCGCTGTCGCTTAAACCAGCCATCGAGGACAGTGCTCAACGGATTGACGAGCAAAATGGCGTAGCAGACACCTTCGGGATATCCGCCCTTGAGTCGGATCAAAACCGTAAGGGCACCGATAGCCATACCAAAGATGAGCTGTGACATCTTATTGGAGGGCGAAGTGACATAATCCGTCGCCATAAAGAAAGCACCGAGAATTGCACCACCAGACAATACGGCGAGCAGCGGATCGCCGCTGAACAGCGTATCGCCGCCGAAGATCCAGGTCAGCAGGGCAATGGTTCCCAACATCGAAACAGGAATGTGCCACGAAATATATTTCTTAATCATCAGAACCAAACCGCCGATCAGCAGCAAAAGTCCCGATGTTTCACCGATACAACCGGGTTTGTATCCAATAAAGAAACTGCCATAAAGCCCCAGGCCGCTTCCAAAACGATTGCGGAATGCTTCCGCTCCCTGTTCAGACAATACGCCGAGCGGCGTTGCAGAAGTCACGGCATCCGCAGCCGGCATGCCATTCAAAGCCGCTATCCACTGACCGGGATAACCCAGTTCCGTAAGTGGCGTCGGCAGAATCCAGGCCGTCGTCATGAGCGCCGGAAATGTCACCATCAAAAAGGCGCGAGCAAGCAATGCCGGATTAAAAATGTTGTATCCGAGCCCACCCATGAGCTGCTTGCCGATAAAAATGGCCATCACTGCACCCAAAATCGGAAAATGCAGCGGCAACCCCGGCGGCAAAACGAAAGCCATCAGAATGCCGGTCAGCACGGCACTGCCATCGCTGATGCGAATCTTTCGCTTCATCAGCCGCTGACACGCAGCCTCGACAGCCACGCAGCTTGCGACCGAAATTCCTGTAAGAGCCAGGACGCGCCAGCCATACAAAATAAATGACAAAATCAGAACCGGCATCAGACATGCGATGACAGTCCACATGATTTTGGGAACAGACTCCCTGTTCTTGACATGGGGAGAAATCGAAACGGTTAAACTATTCATTTTCTAATCTGCTGCTTCGCAATTCTGATTAACTGAACAAGAGGACGTTTGGCCGGACACATGTAAGCACACGATCCGCACTCAAAACAGTCTTTTACGCCAAACTGCTCGGTTTCCTTTCCCTTTCCGGCCTCGACATAAAGGGCAATTTCCTTGGGTTCAAGCCCCATCGGACAGGCATCCAGGCACCATCCGCAGCGTACACACGGACCACCGGCATGCAGATCAACTTCATCGTCCGTCAAAAACAGAATCCCCGAAGTCGTCTTCGTCGTCGGCGTCGATAAGTCAGAGGTCGCAAACCCCATCATCGGCCCGCCCAGAATGACCTTCTTCAAATTATCCGTCGTACCGCCAAGGTATTCGACGATATCCGAAATCCGGGTTCCCACGCGAACCAATAGATTGGCCGGACGCTTGATTCCCTTTCCCGAAACCGTCACAACGCGCTCATACATGGGCTTCTGAAGAACAACAGCCTCATAGACTGCGTTTGATGTCGCCACATTCTGTACGACGACCCCCACCGACGCCGGCAGCGCGCCCGAAGCTATCTTCCTACCGGTAATGGCGAAAATCAGCTGTTTTTCACCCCCCTGAGGATATTTCGTCTTCAAAGGACAAATGTTGATTTCGTCATATTTGTCGGCAGCTTTCGACATCGCTTCGATCGCATCCGGCTTGTTGTCCTCAATGCCGATATGGGCTTTGTGAACACCGAGTACCTTCATCAGAATCCGAACGCCTTCAATAATCTCAGCTGATTTTTCGAGCATCAGACGATGATCTGCCGTCAGATAGGGTTCACATTCGGCACCATTGATGACGAGATCCGTAATGGTCATCCCGGGAGGCGGCTTCAGCTTGGCATACGTCGGAAATCCGGCACCACCGGCACCGACGATTCCCGCATCCTTGATACAGGCCAAAAGCGATTCGGCAGACATGTCATCCCACGAACGCTTCTGATACGCCGCAGGAGCTGCCTCCGGGTCGGATTCAATGATGATCGCAGGCGCCATAATTCGCGTCGGATGTCCCGCATTCCCGACGATCTTGACCTTACCGGCACAGGATGCATGAATATTTGTCCCAAGACCGGCCTTGACTTCACCAATGACCTGGCCCTCACTGACGACATCGCCTTTTTTGACGCATGCTGCAGCCGGGGCACCGATGTGCTGACACAATCCAATGGCGAGTTCTTTCTGCACCGGCATCACTTCTATGGCGCAATCCTGCGTCAGTTCCTTGTGAGCCTGCGGATGAACACCACCTTTTTTAAATGTAAGTAACTGTCCTATTTTTCCCATAACGTTCCTATCGGAGAAAAGACAAAACTGGGGGTAGTCTTTTCGCCCTTAATTCCCTTTTCGTCAAGGATTTAGAACAGTCAACAAAGGAATGTCACTCGATCATCGCATCAGACATCATCAAACACTGCGCGAAGCATCCACCAGACAGTCCAGAAGACTGTCGTAGGCATAACGCAGATTATTCCTGACTCCGCCGGGGCGCGATTTTACCAGCTTGTTGAGTCGTTCAAGCCATTCCGGAAGCAGCGAATAAGCCGTCTCAAGAGCTGCTCCCAGCTCCGCAAGATGTATCCTTTTCCACAAAGTCAAAAACTCTTCCGTCCGGACACAGCGCGTCCCCCAGCTAATCAATGAAAATACATATAATCCCCGGACGATCATGCGAGCAGATGCTTCCAGCCCCGTCATCCATTCCCACGTACCATCCAGATTCCAGGCCAGAATCAATCCGCAGACCAGACTCACCCCGATCGTCAGTGCCCAGAACTTCGGCCACCAAATCGACTTCAAAACGCTACGTCCGCCAATGAATAAAGCCGACAGCCACACCGCCAATGCAAGAGACGACAGCCAGAGCTCTCCGCTGAACTGCGCAATCAGTGTTGCCAGTGCTGCCGGAAGCAAAAAGAAACGCGTGCGAATAATCTGCTCATCCGGTTGTCTCTGCTTTCTTTTCCCCGTACTGATCCCCGAAATCACATTCATAGAGGCAGATACACCGCCGCTTTCTCCCCCATTGGTGGCCTTAGTACACAAATCCGCTTTCGGATCTTCCCCTTCGCAAGCACATTCCAAACCCTCCGGAGACTCACCGGATGACTCCAGTTCCTTAAGCCTCGCATTTACGCGTCGTCCAAGCGACCGCCCCGTCAAACCCGTCAATACCCCCAGACCACAGATAATCCCCAAAAATCCCAGCAACAACCACCACCCCAGTGCTGCAGTCATCGGTACAGAAAAAAACTTCTCAATCGCACGCACCAGACCGTCGATAAAATCCTGACCATAATATATCCAGATCTTAAACACCGACTGAAGCTGCGAAAAAATCAATGCCAGAGATCCGGCCGCC